>OBVA01000134.1_pt1 | contig 36478 bp, 33 predicted proteins | sample 1495021 | NCBI WGS metagenome assembly OBVA01 (sample SAMEA2579965, study PRJEB22360) | human gut metagenome | biome: human gut; feature: human-associated habitat; material: faeces | place: Denmark | collected 2008/2010
GGCCTGCATATACCCTGCCGCGTTAAAGTCCCCGCCGCAGCCTGTAAGACCAAACACGGCAGCAAGCAGTATGGCCGCAAAAGTATATGCCATTTTTCTCATGGTGTTTTCCTCCTTATACGGTCTGATTCTAGCAGACTTACCTGCAAAATGCAACCTGGCATAACGATTCAGCCATGCGGCCTGGGCAACGAAAATCTGCCGCAAACCGTGGCTCTGAGCCGGAGGGCCGAATCATTACAACTTGTCGGAAAATACTATTTAGGGGGGGCTTGTTTTCCTCTTTGGATCTCTTTATACTGAAAGAAACAGGAATACAAACTCCAGGAGGAAATGATAATGAATAATGACAATATGGAAATCGAGCGAAAATATCTGGTCGAGACCTGCCCTTTCTCACTGCACGACTATCCATCCCATGAGATTGAACAGGGATATCTGAACACAGAGCCGGTTGTCCGCATCCGGCGTTACGATGACAGCTATGTGCTGACCTACAAATCCAAAGGGTTCCTGGTCCGGGAGGAGTATAATCTTCCACTCACAAAAGAAGCCTATGAACATCTGCGTACAAAAATAGATGGAAGACTGATCCAAAAACGGCGCTATCTGATCCCTTTAGAGGACGGACTGACGGCGGAACTGGACTGTTTCCATGGAGATCTCGCCCCGCTGATGCTGGCAGAAATTGAATTTCCTTCCGTGGAAAAAGCAGATACTTATACACCGCCTTCCTGGTTTGGGGAAGACGTGACATTTTCAAAGCAGTATCATAACAGCGTCTTAAGCAGACTCAGTATCTTAAATAGGGATTTATAAAATAATAAAGGGTAACATTTCGTTGCTTTTTGTATATATTATACGTTTCGTGGCATTATCTGAATTTTACATAAGAAACTGCTATACTGTTTCTAAAAATGGAGGTATGCCATGGCAAATGTACAGCTTGCACGGAATTTAAAGACGCTTCGCTTAAAATATAATTACACTCAAAAAGATCTGAGTGCTATTTTAAATATCACCAGACAGGCATACTCTCACTATGAAAAAGCGCTCAGAGAGCCAGACTTGTGTACGTTAGTCCGCTTTTCTCATTTTTATAAGGTCACCTTGGATGATTTGGTCGCCGGGATCATTCATGTGGATCAGATCAACGAGTCCCTGCCGATTTACAACTACCACCTGGGAGAGACCGAAGATCACAAGCGTTCGATCTTTCTGACAGATCAGGAGCTGGAATTGATCGAAAAGTACCGAAATTGTAGTGCCAATGTCCAGCAGGTGATCCGCGGATTTCTGGAAAACAAGTGAGAGAAAACTTTCCCATATGTTAAAATCCGAAGCTAACATTACAAAAATACGGGACTTCCCATGAATACAATGAGGGTAGTCCCGTTTTCTCTGCAATTATTCAAAACTTTTCACGGTTCGTTTTAATCCTTCTTTTAACGGCACTTTACATGTCCATCCCATTTTCTCCAGTTTCTCCGTATTCAGTCTTGTGCGTCCCATTTTACTGTAACCGGCACTCATCGTTTCCGGAATATCAAATACGACTTTTCTTCCCCTTTCCGGGAACAGACCGGTCAACATCCCGGCAACCTCACGGATCGGAAGCGGTTCCGTCTCATTTGCAATATTGTATGCCTCCCCTGCTTCTCCGTCCAGTAAAGCAAACAACATCCCCGCAACAGCATCCGTGATGTAACAAAACGCCCGCTCGGCGTCGCCTGTACTCTTTAACACAATATCTCTGTTATTTACGATGTCTGAGATGAAATCCGCCATGACCCTGCCGTCATTGTTGATGGTCATGCCCGGGCCGTAAGAATGAGCGATCCTCACGGCTGTAAACGGAACCTGATATTGGTGGTAGTAACTCTGACAGATTGTTTCCGCCATCCGCTTACTTTCTGGATAACAGGCCCGGAATTCCATCGGGTCCAGACTTCCAAATGTCTCCTCGTGGATTTCTTCTGTTCCATCCGGCATTTTTCCGTATACCTCCCGTGTGGAAATGTAAAGCACTTTTTTTGTACCGGACTTTCTTGCAAGTTCCAGGACGTTTACCGTCCCTGTTGTATTTGCGGCAATGATTCCGACCGGATCATGTAAAATAAAATGCGGGCTGGCATTTCCTGCCGCATGGATAATGTACTCCGGCTTCTCTTCCATGGTAATCGGCGTACACACATCCTGCACCTTCAGATGGAAATATGGCATATCACGAAAATCCTCAAATTTTTCCCATGCTTTCTTTTCATTTCTGACCAGAGCTGTCACGTTTATATCATACTTTCTTGTCTCATTAAGATACATAAAAAAATATACCATATAGGTGGCGAGCATCCCAGATGCTCCTGTAACAAGGACCGAACTTCCTTTCAGTTTTTCAAACGGCAAGTGTTCCTTTGCAAGCTCACACATATCCTCTCTGACGATCTGATTCTGATAATCCATTGCCATTCCTCCTGTTTTTTCAGATTCCGAAAAGCTGCGAATTCTCCCGTGCCTCAAAAAGAGCCCGGAATGTATAGAAATCCATGGGTGTCGTAATTTTGATATTCTCTACCGGGCCGTCCACCACAAACAGCTCCTTGCCATAGTGGGACATAATCGACGCGGAATCAATATAATCCAAACGTCCCTCTTTTCTTGCTTTCTCGTGACTTTCCAGCAATTCTGAAAGCCAGAAACACTGTGGTGCCCGTGCAACCAGACATTTTGACCGGTCTATGATTCCATCCACTTTCCGCTCTTCTCCCGAGCATATGATCGTCTCAATCACCGGAGCCGTCGTCACCGCGCTCCCCTTATCCCTGACAGCCTGGATACAGTTTGTAATGAGTTCTCCATTGATCAGCGGGCGTACGCCGTCGTGTACGAGAACAATACTTTTCTCTCCATGCACAATAGCTTCTGCCGCTTTCAGCCCCTGATAAATGGAATCCTGCCCTGTCGTTCCGCCTGGAACGACCTTTTTCACTTTCTTGAATCTGTATTTTTCCAGCAATTCATTCAGAAACGGGATCCATCCCTCCACACACGCCACCGCAATCGCGTCGATTTCCGGATGCTTTTCAAAATGTTCCAGCGTATAAATAATGATCTCTTTCCCGTAAAGCTTCAAAAACTGCTTCGGAAGCGCCTTACTGTTCATGCGTGTTCCGATCCCTCCGGCAAAAATTACTGCTATGTTCATTCTATTTCCTCCTGATCTTTCTGAAAACACCATCCCGCATCTGTTCTATCAATGGTCTCAGATTCTCCTTGTTATAAAAAAGATAAGCCAAATACGCAGCTCCATAAATCAACATGCAGAACCAGGATTGAATCATCCAACTCGACACAATGAAGATGAGAGCAAGTCCGTTTTCAAATAATAAGGTCTTCCCTGATGATATTTTTAAGGTTCTGATAAGATAAATCTCTGCGATATTGCATCTGAGCGCAAGGATGACTGTCAGTGAAGCAATCGATAATGTCAGATTGTCCAGTACATATACTACGACTCCTGTAATGATACACGAAATCACTACGATTCCCCAATTAATATACATCATCATCTTTTCTTTTCTGAGCGCTTTCAGATAGGTATTGATTAACAAAGAAACTTTACTTTCATAGACACACATCGGGAAGAGGAGCGCCATATATTTTAAGCTCTCGGCATACTGGGGAAGCCATCCGCTCAACAAGACCTTGGCCGGATAATAGACTAATAACATTCCAAGAACCGGTATCATCAGCATCATCCGAATCGTTTTATACATCTGAGCCAACCGTTCTTCCGGTGTCTGTTTCAACATCGGATAAATGACAACACTGACTGCACTGATAAAGACCATCAGCATATTCGACATTGTCATTGTAAGGGAAACTTTCCCGAATGTTTCCACATTCCAGTGATTCTCTATGGCAAATCTTACAATTCCATTAATTAAAAGCCCTGCAATATTGGCAAACATCAATTTACTGCCTATTGCTATATTTTCTCCGGACTCCCTCACTCCAATTCCTACACAAGATAGTTTTCTAAAAACCATATCTTTACATTGAATACAAAGAAGTACCAAAGTGACAAGCCTTGCAAATAAATCTGCTGAAATCAAAATCACAAAATTCTTTTGTCCCAGCGCGAGCATGGACAAAACACAGACTGCATACACGATTTTTTCCAACATATAATTTTTGGCATAATCTTTGATTCGGTCTGTAATCTGTAAAATATACTGAAGCAATGTCCGTGGAAGCTGGAGAATACAGCATGTCCCTGTCAGGATGAGAACGATCTGCTTCTGTGAATCATCTACCCCGAAATATGCAACTGCGCCGATTACCAAGGCAATCAAGATTTCAAAAAACGTCAGCAGCCAAAATTGTCTGTTAAAATATGTCTTATCTAACTCTTCATATTTCTTTCCGCCAAACTTCAGATAGATTCCATCTGCCCACCCAAAATGAAAAAAGCCGGTATAAGTGACATAAAAAGTATATAGCTGCCAGTATGAGTACTCTCTTACCCCCAGAGCTTTCGGTACAATAAATACCAGGACCATGGAAACAAGAGTATTGATTCCATTCGCCAATACAGAGTAGGATACGTTTTGAAATACATTTTTTATTTTAGAGTTCATTCAACTTTCCAACTTTCTTTTTGCTGACTCTCATAAGAACAAAATAGATTACCAAAATATAAACTGCTAAATACATATATGACGTCGATAAATACGAAGAAAGGATCAGTTCATCGATACTCTGCATAAATAATGGATACATCAGCACCCCGTAAAAGATCAGCAAAATTCCAAATCCATTCTCTTTTTTGATATTATTATAAAATAAGGAATAAAATGCACCTACAGCTCCCTGCATAAATAACATTCCAACATACCCGTAATCATTGATGTATCTGCGCAGGCATGTGTATACATTTCCAGATGCATCTCCGAAATCCACAAATTCCAAATGACGCACCGTTTCCTTTAGATGAACCAGATTCAGCTTTCTAAGGACACTGGTTACTCCATACAAGGTCTCTTCGCCAAAGACCGTCGACAGATCCTTGGCTTTATTCAGCCAGTAATCAAGAGATGGTATTGACATTCCTGTATAAACGGAAACCATATCAAACAACTTTCCTCCCTGGCTTTTTCCTGTAATAAATCCAAACAGGAAAAACAGAATAAAGAAAACGCCAAGCGCTGCCGCCGCAATCAATACAATTTTCCATACATGAATGGTCTTCCATCCATTCTTTTTTCTTTCAATCAGGAAATGAAAAATAATGACCATTCCTAAAAACTCGATCATAAAGGTACGTCCTGTGCCCAGGGCTGCCATACATAAGTATAACACAACTGGGAAAAGATAAAGAACGTCCCGCCTGTTCTTCCCTGCATGAAGATTATTGATAAAGAAATATAAAAAAACCGCTGAAAATGCTTTTCCTAGCAGAGATATATGAATACTTGCCTTTCCGATCGTATATCCTGGAATAATATACATTTTTCTTGCATACTCCAACATCGAGGCCAGACCATTCGTATTTCCTGCCAGCAGCGAAATTTCATATGTCTGCTTGATCATAACTGCCAAACCTGCTACCATACCAAGTACAATTACGATCACTACCGTTTGAGGAATTTCAATTCTTGAAATTCCTCTGTTTTGCTTTCTTTTTGGAACAGCATGTTTTTCAAAAGCAGCTGAAATCAATATTTCTCCCACGCCAAATGCAAAAACTCCGGTCAAGATCACGAAAACAGTCAGCGGACTCAGCGTAAACTGCCATGTGTCAATGTTCAGAATCGCAAAAAATGTACTGACCAGAAACATCCCGATCGTAATGACCCAGGGAGACAATATATCTTTTTGATTCATCAAATATGCTGTAACAAACATACAACATAATCCAAAAAATAATATATAAATCATAAAGACTCCTGTGCTTTATTTCTTTCTTACAAATAATATCGTGATCACAAATAATCCGCCTAAAACTCCCAAAACTCCGGCAAGAGCAAATTCTTTCACTTTAAAAGTATTCTCTGCCTCCACGATCTGATTCCTGATATATGTCTTCTCTTTGGCAACTTCATATTTCAAATCCTTTTCTACCAAAGAAACACTTTCCATTGCTTTATCTATATAGTCATTCATCATCTCTTCCATAACAGGCTGGATTTCTTCCTGTTTCGATTCCGCAATCACTTTATAGAATCTCACTTCATAGATCATGGAATTCGGTACATGGTAAAGCTGGAATTGTTCCTGGATCCATTCTACCTGATACTTCAGAGCCATATTTCCCCATCCGGGACAGACTTGTTCCATATCATAGTTTTCTGTATAAGAATCCGCAAGCTCAGACAACAATGTACTTCTTGTCCACAAAAGACTCATATCGTAATCTAACGTTTCACCTGTCTTCGTGCTTTCCAGTGAAGCTACGTCAATATTTAACAGACGGTAAACATCTACTTCGATAGATTTTCCGGCTCCGCCTTTTTCTTTTGCGTATAAATAAGACTGTCCGAAATAGGCTGCTCCTCCTATCACAAGTACCGCTAAAAGAAAAATATACCATTTCCTTTTTAAATGTTTTAAATATTCTAAAATCATAGATGTCTCCTTTTTTATTTTCTCAATTTTTTCCACAATATGAATTTATAATATAGATCCGCCAATATCAGAAGTATCATATACCACTGTCTGTCAAAAAGAACCGCCATCCATTTCCTTTGCTTCGGCAAATTTCCCAACTGCTCTTTCTTATGAAATATCCGAAACACTTTTTGGGAGCGTACCCATTTTAACGCCTTTTTCTTGTCCCGATATCCATAATTACACCCTCTTCTTTCAAAAAGGAAGAGAATATCTATTAGATAATCCGTTGCTCTTAATACCCATGTAAACGTAGTCCCATACTCCTGATTCATTCTACGCAGGAGATGATACTCTGCCTCCGCTGCCTTTACATTTGCTTCGATCTGATTTGGATGAAACTTCTTTGAAGTACTATGCTGATATCTCTGATAATGAATATATCCCACATAATCCATAATCACTTGTCGTTCCGGTATCAGATACATCTGATTGTTAAAAATCCAATCTTCGTATCCCATAATCACAGACTCATCAAACATCAACTTTTTATCCTCAAACAGAGTCCGGCGATAGATTCCATTCCAGATCATATTAAAATATCCACTTCGGTAGATATTCTGATATTCCTCTCCACATTGTTCTCTTGTTATAATCAGTTGTTGTTTTATACAATTATCCCGGACTTCTTTGGCTCCATTCGGGAAATCCTCTTCTACACGATATCCAAACTTGACAATATCCGCCCTATATTTTTTCGCATACGAGCAGGATTTTTCCATAATATCTTCGACAAGTTCATCGTCATTATCAATAAAAGTAATGAATTCGCCCCTGGCTTCTTTGATTCCCCGGTTTCTTGTCTTCGTAATTCCCTGGTTTTCCTGATGAAACACACGAATTCTTGCATCCTCTTTCGCATAGGCATCACATAATCTCCCGGACGCATCCGATGAACCATCGTCAATCAAAAGCAGCTCCCATTCTTTCATGGTCTGCCTCTTTACACTTTCTACAGCCAGATATAAAAATGTTTCCGAATTATATACCGGCATGATAATACTGATTTCTGGTATATTGTTTTCTACTTCCACCATATTTTTCCTCTGTGCGACGCCACTCTTTTTTCCTTGGGCGGCATCTGCATATAATCACCATATAAATTTGTCAGATACTTCTCATATCCCTCAGGCGCATAAAATCGCTTCCCCTCAAATTCCATTTCAATCATATTGTCAAAATACTTTCTCTCAATCAACTCGCGCTCGATACCCGCGCCGCCAACCGCGCTTGCGATCCATTTGGAATCCTGGAACGTTTCCTGTTTCACATACTTCATCATATAATGATAGCATCTTTTAATACCGATGATTTTTATCAGTCCATTGGCGGCAGATTTAATCATTTGATTTTTCAGATTTCTCTCTTTATTTTTAATTTCATCTTTTTTCAGCGCTGCTTCCCAGATTCTGCTGCGTAAACGAATAATCTTCATCAAACGCTGCATTGCTTTCTCTTTTTGATTTCCCATCCCGTCAATCGGAAAAATATCGATAAATACTCCCATCTGATGAAGGTCTTTCCCGATTTCTTCCACAAGTCTGGTTCTGGTATCCACAACTTTTGCAAACGTATATGGATATCCCTTGGTACATTCAATAGCAAGCAGTTTATAGATGGGATGCTTTTTGTGGCTCATGATTTTGATAAACTGTTCATAGTCCTCCCTTGGCATAGCGATATCGATGTCGTCATCCCATGGAATAAAGCCCTGATGTCTGACCGCTCCAAGAAGCGTACCTCCAGCGAGGTAATATCGAATGTGGTAATGCCTACAAATTTTGTCGATTTCCTGCAGCATTTCCAGTTCTATTTTTTGAAGCTCTTTTAATTCTGTTATTTCCCGCATGATTTTTCCCTCTTACTGTCCAGGCATTTTCTTATGATATTTTTGTCCAGCGGATGTTTCAGATCATACCCATGTTTCATTACCTGTTGTCCCTGATTGTTCCGTTCCATTCCTCTACATCTTATGATTTCATCCGCCCAGCGTGCTTTATCATCTAAAGAAAGGAATTGGCAGTTTCCCGTAATATCGGTTTCTCTTGTCACACAGTCCGAAAAGAGACACGGCAGTCCACTTGCCTGCGCCTCGATTCCTACAATCGGAAGTCCTTCATAAAATGATGGAAGAATAAACACGTCTGATGCCTGCATAATCTCATTTACATCCTGCCGTACACCTAAAAATCGGATGCGCTCTGTCACATGCTTTGCTTTTGCATATTGCCTGACTTCCTCTTTCATATCTCCGGTACCTACAGACAGCAAAATGACGTCTTTGTCTTTTTTTACGGTTTCCGCCAGGATGTCAATCACTCCCTTAGGATTCTTTTGATGGGTCAGCCGGCCAACATGACAAATCACAAACTGATCCTCTATTCCCAGCTCTCTTCGTTTTCTCGCTCTGACATCCTGATCAAAAAGGTACTTTTCCGTATCAATTTTATTATGTATGACAACAGTTTGTTTCCTTTTCCTTTTTCCAAACAAATATTCCGAAGCGCATTGCGCACACGACATTCGCTGATTTACAGCTAGATTCAGAAAAAATCTGCATATCTTCTGGACTTTGCTTTTCATCATATCGCCATTATGACTGTGCACCACGCATTTTCTTCCCATAAGACGCGCTGCCATCACCGTTGGAAATACCATCGGATCCATGACATTAAAATAAATCACCCGATATTCCCGATGTTCTCTCAAGAAATGAAAAAACGCTCTCAAATGCGTGAGGATACCCTGTCCTTTCCCCGGAATATAAAATATTTGAGATCCGTTTTCCCTCATCTCTTTTTCAAAAGCCATAGATTCAAAGTGGATGAGAAAATCAAACTGAAATACTCCTCGGAACTCCTTGGTAAGATTGTAAATATAGTTTTCAATTCCCCCGGTAAGATTGGTCATACCATAAACTAATACCTTTTTCATTGTTACCTCGCACTCGCTTTGACATAAAACCGCTCCAGCTTATTTGCTTCCTCAAGCACATCATATCCTGCATTTCTGACATTCTGTGTTCCTGTCACCCGATCCTCAACACGCATATCGAGCAATGTTTCTGCCCACACATCTTTTTTTTCATTCAAAGATAAAAACACCATATTTTCCGAACATTTTGCTTCTCCCGGAATGGTATCTGTACAACAGCATGGCAGTCCTGCCGCCTGCGCTTCAATCAATACGATGCCGAGCCCTTCCGCAAAAGAAGGAAAGGCAAACACATCCATCGCCTGAAGCCATTCATTTACATTCTTTTTGATTCCTAAAAATCGCACCTGGCGTTCCATTCCTTTTTCACTGACCTGTTTCTTCACATCGTCCATCGTTTCGCCCTCTCCGATCAAAAGAAGCAGGGCATCTTTTTCCTTTTCCAATACCTTTTCAAAGACGTCTACAAGGAATTTATGATTCTTATTTTCATTAAATCTTCCCACATGCCCAATTACCAGCTCTTTATCTGCTCCCAGCTCCCGGCGCAGCCTTTCTCTTACCTCGGTTTGGAAAGCATACTCTTCTGTCCGAATCGCATTATGAAGTACCTGTCCCCTTTCTTGAAATACCTGATCACCAAACAGATAATCCCCTGCCATCTTGGAACATGCCATCACATCTGTGCAATATCTTTCAAACGCATGCCTGCTGACAGACGCAATCAGCTCTTTCACAGGCGACGTCATTCCCACACTATGACTATGCGCAATTCGTACCGGTACTTTGTATTTTTTCCCATACCACAGTGCAGGCAAACTCATAATCGCCTCGTGTCCATGGATGATGTCATATCCTCCCTGTTTCACAATTTTCCTGATCTCTGCCAAAAAACGGATGGGATTTTTTTTATAGCTGGTAACAAGAAAAACTCTCCCACCCATTTTTTTAATTTCAGCATAGCAATTATCTTCTCTTTTGTCCCAGCACACAAAATCCATGCGGAATTTTTTCATGTCCATGGCTCGTAGGTAATTCATCAGAAAGCAAGCCACTCCACTGTCAGAATTCATATTGGCAATATTCAAAATTCTGATTCTCTGATCTCTCATTATCTTCCCGCCTTTAATTTGGTAAACAGTTTCGTATTTTTCGTCTTTACAAAGGTAATCACCTTTGCCTCCAGATAGGTAAGCCAGGTGCTCTTCCAACGAACCGGCAGAAGCATCACTTTCATATAGAAAGATCTTGGTCTTGCCACTTTCACCATCTTACCTACTCTCGGATTTGCCAGCATCTTTTTGATCTCGGCACGTTTTTCCTGGTTTGTCATTTCGCATTTCGGATTCGTGACATTTTCCACACAGCCGATGAAACGCTCTACATATCTCCTTGCAATCATCTCTTTACTCTTTGCGTCGCCAACATGCCACTCTTTGTAAAGATCCATCATCCAGCCATGCTCTTCTTCCCGCTTTTCATACATACCCGGACGATAAGCCGCAGTCTCAGACTCGGAGCGTGCCCGCAGGAAGTGGTAGTACTGCTTATGGGTCACGGTCACTCGTTCCACATTTCTTACAATGCTGACATTGAACGGGAAATCATCCCAGAATGTCTCAGGGAAACGCAGATTGTTTTCCATAATATATCTGGACTCAAAGAGCTTATTCCACGGTGTATAGAGTAGATTTTTGTCAAATAGTTTGTATGCGTTTCTCCGGAACGATTCTTTGTCCGGATAAACAGCATCCTCCACCACGTAATCGTCTGTCACATAATGCTCCTTGTCATAATAGGTGTCAATGAAGAAACCTGCCACCACGAGCTGCGCGTTGTCCCGCTTTGCAAGCTTGTACATATCTTCCAGCATCGTCGGTTCCGCCCAGTCGTCGGAATCCATGAAATACATGTATTCTCCTTTCGCGATCTCGATCGCGGTATTTCTTGCACTTGGAGCGCCGCCGTTTTCCTTATGGATCACATGGATTCTTTCATCCTCCGCAGCATACGCGTCACAGATCTCCCCGCTTTTATCCGGAGTTCCGTCATCGACAATCAGAAATTCCCAGTCCTTTAATGTCTGAGCCTGAATACTCTCAATCGCCTTTCCAACATATTCTTCTACCTTGTAGACAGGCATAATGACGCTGACTTTGATCTTATTCTCTTCCATACTTTTATTCTCCTATTGCAATTCTTTTTCCACAAGCTGAAACGCGGACTCAATCACTTTGTCCATATCGTAGTATTTATATTCTGCCAGCCTGCCGCCGATCAGGAGATGCTCCTCATCAGCTAACGTTCTGTATTTCTGGTATAATTCCTGGTTCTTTTCATCGTTGACTGGGTAATATGGCTCCATCCCCTCTTCCCAGTCTGTTGGATATTCTTTCGTGATGACTGTCTTTTCCTGGGTTCCAAATTCAAAGTGCTTATGCTCAATTACACGGGTATATGGCGTCTCCCTGTCCGTATAATTGACAACCGCCACACCCTGATGATTCTGTTCATCCAGCACCTCTGTCTCAAATCTTAGGCTTCTGTACTCCAGCTTGCCAAACTGATATCCAAAATATACGTCCAGCATACCGGTATAGAGCACTTTTCCTCCAAGCGCGTTGTACTTTTCTTTATTTTCATTGTAATCTACGCCAAGCTCCACATCGCAGCCTTCGAACAGTGCATCGATCAACACATTATATCCGCCGATTGGGATACCCTGGTAGAGATCATTAAAGTAATTGTTATCATAAGTATAACGTACCGGAAGACGCTTGATGATAAAAGCCGGAAGATCTTTACAGTCACGTCCCCACTGCTTTTCCGTGTATCCCTTGATAAGTTTTTTGTAAATATCTTCTCCCACCAGACTGATCGCCTGTTCCTCCAGATTCTTCGGTTCCCCTTTGACAGCCGCCTTCTGCCGGTTGATGATCTCCTCCGCCTCTTTCGGGGTCGCAATCCCCCACATTTTGCTGAAAGTATTCATATTGAACGGCATATTGTAGATTTCCCCTTTATAATTTGCCACCGGGGAGTTTGTGTAACGGTTGAACTCCACAAGAGAATTCACGAAATCCCATACTTTTCTGTTGCTCGTATGAAAAATATGGGCGCCGTACTTGTGTACATGGATTCCTTCCACGTCTTCACAGTAAAGATTGCCGCCGAGCGTCTCCCTTTTTTCCACAACCAGACAGGATTTTCCTGCTTTTTTTGCAAAGTACGCAAATGTACCCGCAAACAATCCGCCTCCTACGATCACATAATCATACTTTTTCATGTTTTACTGTTCCTCCGTTTTCGTTTCTTGTGCTTCTTTAAATATATATTTCCGTGTTTCGTTCGTCCGAAAAGCCTCTGTACTGTCAGATTTCAAAAGTACAATCGCAGTCTGGAAAATCAGTTGGATATCTCTCAGGATACTGAACTCCTCAATATAGATCATATCCATCATCAGCTTGTCTTTCGGTGATGTGTTATATTTTCCGGAAATCTGGGCATATCCGGTAAGGCCAGCTTTCACCCGGAGCCTGTAGCGAAATTCCGGAAGCTGGTCTTCATAAGCCCTGACATTTTCAAGCATTTCCGGTCTCGGGCCGACGAAACTCATATCTCCTTTTAAAATATTAATCAGCTGCGGAAGCTCGTCCATTCGGATCTTCCGCAGAATCTTCCCTGGTTTGGTAATCCGGTCATCATCATCCGTTACAGAATGGTTCTCCACATGTTCTTTCATGGTCCGAAATTTATATACTTCAAAAACACGTCCGTTCAGTGTCGCACGTTTCTGTTTAAAGAAGATATGTCCGCCGTCATAAGCTTTAATTGCGATAGCACTTACAATCCAGATGGGGGACGTCAGAATCCCAAGCACAATAGCCAGAAACATGTCCAAAAGTTTCTTCATTACCCTCTGCTCCATTGTCCACGCTTTCACATTGGCGTTGAGTACAGAGACATCATCGAGCAGATAGTATTTTGCGCTCATCTCCACAATATCTTCAATCTCCGGATTGAAGTAAATATTAATCTTATTTTTATAGCAGAAACGGACAATCCGGCTTCTGACATCCAACGGTACATCATGGATGAAGACAGTATCTGCCTTTCCCACTGTCTCAAACAGATTCTTGTCTTTATAGTCCATGATGTAGTCGATCTTGTACTGTTTCTTATACTTTAGAATTCCTCTGACAATATTGTCGAGGCTCTCCTGGGACGAAGTCACGATACAGCAGCTTTCCGGCTTATGAATCGTAAAAAACAGCCCGTTTCCACCGTAGGCAAATACGATGATAATCATAACCTGAACAAGAAAACTCAGGAGCAGTGATCCAAGGCTGTCCAACCGGAAAGCATAAATGCTCGGAGTGATCGTATTCATAATCATCAACTGGATATATGTCACAACATCTGTAAACAGAACCGCCAAAGAAAGGGAATAGATGATTGGCTTACTCTTTCTCCGTCCCACATCATATCTGCCGTAGATATTCAAAAACAACAGTCCCACAACACAATAGGTAGAAAATGTGATACCCATTGTTCTGGAAAGAACGCCCAAAGCCCTGTTTTCTCTGGACATAATGAACATAAAGGTGCCCATCAGTAAAATATATAATAATAATTTGATACACAACCACATGGTTGATTCAAATTTTTTCAGTTCTCGTTTCATAAAACACCTCGCTGGTCTAAAACTCTCTATATTATATAAGATTTCTATCCTTTCCGCAAGTTATTAGACCTTAAAAATTTCTTATCTTGTAATAATTTCGTAATATTTCCGCTGGAATTTCCCTGAATTCCCCTGTTCCTCCATTAAGTGATGTAACATTTTCTTTTCTCAATATAAAATTTCCGAGAGTCTTATGAATACAAAAAAAGAGAACATGCAACAGGAAAATTTCCATGTTCATCTTCTCTCTTTTCTTACATAATCAACGTTTTCTAGTAAATTCCGCTCTCAATTAATTCTTTGATTGCATTGACAACACTCTCTTTGTCTTCTTTATATGTCACCCCAAACCATTTATCCCTGGACTGCAGCACAGTGACTACAGCCTGTCCATCCGCAAGAAGTCCGCCAATGATGGTAGGCAGAAGATACTCTGCTTTCAGGTCCTTGGCATCTGTTTTTTCCAGAAATTCCTGGAAGCCTTTTTCCAGAATATTCAGAAATTCCGGCTGTAATCCCCACATGTTCATGGAAACCGGAGCTTCAAGTTCGAGCCGTTTTGCTCCGTCCTCTGCCTCGGCATGATCCCCATTTCTGACAATATTGTGTGTCTCAATGATGTTAGTGAGCATACCATTTTCATCCACCTCACAGACACCTCTTGTCACTCCGCCGTTTTCACTAAGCGTGTTTTTCAGGACAAAACCCACCATGCAGATTGGTTCTTTCCCGGTATTTTCTCTGTTTTCTTTGAGATACTGATATGCCTCCGCATAGGCTTCTTTGCCATAGAAATCATCCGCGTTGATGACGAGAAAAGGCTCTGTCACCTTGCCCCGGCACGCCAAAATCGCCTGCCCCGTGCCCCACGGCTTTGTTCTTTCCTGGAATTTCGTCCGGAATGTTTCCGGAATATCGTCGAGCTCCTGAAAAGCGTACTCCACTGGAATCTGTTTTTCAATTCTGTTTCCGATCACTTCTTTAAAATCTTTTTCCAGATCTTTGCGGATGACAAATATTACTTTGTCAAATCCTGCCTCCACAGCATCCCGGATGGAATAATCCATAATAATTTCCCCATTTGGCCCGACCGGTTCCAACTGCTTAATTCCTCCTCCAAATCTGCTGCCGATTCCTGCGGCCATAATCACTAAAGCTGCTTTACTCATCGTCTGTCTCCTTTTATTATGTTGATTTCCCTTACTTTTCTTCCATCAGTCTGTCCACAGCGCTGAAAAACGCCCGGAAACCTGCCCGTGTAATATTGGCGCTGACGCCAACTCCATAGGTCTCTTTTCCGCTGCGGTTGTCGCGCAGGCAGATGTAGGCTGCCGCCTTTGCCTCAGACCCCTGGCTAAGAGCGTGCTGTGAGTAGTCGATCAGAGTAAAGTCCATTCCAGATTCCTCTGTCATCAGCTTTTTCAGTGCGGCAAGAGGTCCGTTTCCTACTGCCTTAGCACTCTTTAATTCCTGACCTGCCATGAAGACCACTTCGATCTCCGTCTCATTTTCCGCCACATCCTCTGCTTTTGCACGGATGAATTCATATGGTGCCTTCCTGCGGAGATACTCTTTCTCAAATACTTCCATCATCGTTGCAGGAGCCACTTCACCCTGGGATTCCGCAATCTTTTGAATGACGTCGGCAAACTCTTTATGCATCCGCTTCGGAAGCTTATATCCAAACTCGCTGTCCATTACAAAGGCTACGCCGCCCTTACCGGACTGGCTGTTGATGCGGACGATCGGCTCGTACTCTCTTCCGATATCGGATGGATCGATCGGAAGATATGGTACTTCCCACCATTCCTGCCTTCTCTCCTGCATGGCCTTCATTCCTTTGTTAATTGCATCCTGATGAGATCCGGAAAATGCGGTAAATACCAGTTTACCAGCATATGGATGGCGCATCGGTACATCCATCTTGCAGCATCTTTCGTATACTTCTTTGATCTCTGTTACATTTTCAATATTGAGTTCCGGATTGATTCCCTGGGAAAACATATTGTAGGCAACGGTCAGAATATCCAGATTTCCGGTTCTCTCCCCGTTTCCAAACAAAGTTCCCTCCACACGATCCGCTCCCGCAAGAAGTGCAAGCTCGGTTGCCGCAACGCCTGTACCTCTGTCATTATGTGGGTGAATACTTAAAATGACACTCTCGCGGTCACTGAAGTGACGGTGCATCCATTCAATCTGATCCGCATATACATTCGGCGTCGTCATCTCCACCGTTGCCGGAAGATTTATAATGATTGGATTTTCTTTTGTCGCTCCCCACTCCTTCTGAACTGCCTCGCATACCTCCAGGGCATAGTCAAGTTCAGTTCCGGTAAAGCTTTCCGGAGAATACTCGATTCTTAAATTCCCCTCGAAATCTTTTACGTATTTTTTCACCATCTTCGTGCCGTCAATGGCAATCTGCTTAATTTCTTCCTTTTCTTTCTTAAATACAACCTCTCTTTGGAGTGTGGACGTGGAGTTGTAAATATGTACAATCGCATTCTTCACACCTTTCAGTGCTTCAAATGTTCTCTCCACAAGATGCTCCCTGCACTGTACCAATACCTGAATCCACATATCATCCGGAATAAGATCATCCTCAACAAGCTTTCTCAGGAAGTCATATTCAATCTGGGACGCTGATGGGAACCCCACTTCGATCTCCTTAAATCCCAATTTTACGAGCAACTGGAACATCTCAATCTTCTCTTCCACCACCATTGGCTCAATTAAAGCCTGGTTTCCATCTCTTAAATCCACGCTGCACCAGATCGGCGCTTTCTCAATCTCTTTGTCCGGCCAGGTACGTTCCGGATACGGAACAACCGGTACTCTTTTGTATCTCTGATAATTCAGCATGTTATCTCACACTCCTCATTCTTTTTTCTATTCTCCCAATCCACTTTCCACAAGCGCTACCATTGTCTCAAGTGCCTGCTCTTCATCCACGCCATCGCAGATAATCTCCATTTCATCGCCACATTTCACGCAAGCTCCCAGAACACTGAGCACACTCTTTGCACTGCTGATTCCCTTATCCGTACGGAATTTGACACTACAGCAAAACTCTGCCGCAGCTTTACAGAACAGCCCTGCCGGTCTCAGATGCAGTCCTGTGGGATTGCTGATAACGACTTTCCGGCTAACCATATCGCTCTCCTCCAGTTATTCACTTTCCTTATTTTCCACCTGCTCCAGTCTGACCTTGATGACAACATTCTCCGCCAAGGAGCATCCTTCCGGAAGCTTCACTTCTACAGGGACATCATATTCTCCCGGCTCTTTGTAGGTCACCAGATTGATAGACAAGCTGCCCTCATCCAGCTCCAAAGCATCCAAAAGCTCTTGATCTCCCTGTACCTTGATCTCCAGGTTGTTTCCGGATACATAGGAATACTGAAGTCCGTCCTGCAGGTTGTTCACCACAATGGCTCCAGTTGGAATCTCGATCGTCCGGCTGCCTTCCTCCTCGATTCCGATTGTCACCACAACAGCTCCCGCATTCTCGTCGATCAATTCGACTCCATCCGGAAGATATGGCGTAATATCCACCACAACCTCTTCCTTGCTGTCCAGATCCCGGATATTCAACGCACTTGCCGGAATCTCGATTTTGTCAAGATCCTCAAGTACGTCTGTGCTTCCTGATACCTGAACCTCTTTTGGCTCTGTCTCAATTCCGGTAAACAGGTAACCGTCCGCTGCCGTAATATATGATGTATCAAAATCAAGTTGAAGTCTTCTTGTATTCCTTACTTCCACCTGTACTCTGACATCATTTTCATCCTTCAGGTCCTGAAGCGTCAACAAAGTATTATCAATCGCTTTTCCATCCGCGTCATAGAATACAAGCTTGGACTGCAACACGGTATCCGACGCGAGTCCGGTCACATCAACCTCCGCCACGACCTTGTCGATCCGTTCGATAATGGACTTCGGACCGTTCACACGTACTTTTTCCGGATCCGCCTTGATCTCTCCGAGCACATATCCGTCCCGTACACTTCCTGTTGTCGTCGGTGTAATCGGGTACGTATTCTGCGCTTCATCTTCGATTGTAACCTGAAGATTCCTAGGATTTGAGTATGCTTCTGAATATTCAACTCCCGGGATCGATACCTCGATAGGAATCTGGGAACCAAGGGACATCTCTTTCATATCCGCATAGGCTTTGATATCATGAACCCTCAGACTATGAAGAACGGATCGCTTCGCACGCACCGTCACCCGGACAGTATCGGTCTCATCCTCGATCTGGTAGGTTTTTCCTTTGCTTGTCACAACTTCCGGATGCAGAATCTCAACTGGTACATTAGAAAACTGTACAGATGTGACCGGATCGTCAAGATTCACGACCACCATCCACAGGAATGCGGCAAGGGCAAGCGACAACAGCTTCAAAGCAAGGTTGTTAGTCAGTTTCTCTTTCATGTTTCCGCCTTCCTTTCCACAGTCTCGCTATCTTTTTCTCCGTATTTTTCGTCTGAATCCGAATCAGACTCTCCTTCAAGTATTCCGGCGTCACGTTCCGCACGAGCTGTCCGCCCTGTGCTACAGAGACATAACCGGTTTCCTCGGAGACCGCAATAACAAGTGCGTCGCTGACTTCACTCATACCGAGAGCTGCCCGGTGCCTTGTTCCAAGTTCCTTGCTGATCTCCATATTATCCGAGAGCGGCAGGTAACAGGTCGCAGACACAATCCGGTTCCCTCTTACGATAATCGCACCGTCATGCAACGGAGTGTTGTGTTCAAAAATATTGATCAAAACCTGGGAAGATACGATACAGTCCAGATAGATACCGGTACTTTCATATTCCGTCAGACGGATGGCCTGCTCTACTACAATCAGTGCTCCGGTCTTGACTTTTCCCATAGCAAAACATGCATCCACGATCGAATCGATCGTGCGGCTGCTGAAACGTTCATTTTCTTTCCCCTTATCAAGCGGCACAATCGCTGTAAGGAACCGCTTTTCCCCAAGCTTTTCCAGCGCCCGCCGAAGCTCCGGCTGAAACACCACAATCGCCGCTATCGCAAGGATCGACACACTGTTCCTTGCAATCCATAAAATCGTATTCATTCTCAGTATGGCCGCGACAAGAATAAACACGGCCAGCACCAGAATTCCCTTTAACAGCATCCACGCCTTCGTGTTCTTAATCCAGACCATAAGCTGATAAATCAGAAACGCCACAATCACAATCTCAACGATATCTGTCCAATAAACATCCGGAAGATACCAGTCCGGAAAATAGCCCCTCAGCGCCTCAAAAAACCGGTTGTTCACTCCTGTCACCTCCCATCCTCTTATACTCACCCATGATTTTCCCCTTTGATTTTTCTTCTTTGTCTGTATTTTTACTTATCTTCTTTATCATCCAGCTCATTTTTCAGAATCTTTTCTAGATCCATCTCTTCCTGGAGCTGCTTTGCCAGGAGCATCTCCTCCGTCATTCCCGGTATGTAGGACTTTTCTGCCGGTTTTTCTGCCGGAGCCGGCGAAGCTTCCGGTGATTCCTTCATCGGATGCTCTTTCGATTTACTTTCATGCTTTCTCAGATCCGTCTTCCGCCTGCTGATCTTCTTCACGCGCTTTTCCGGAACTGCCACGGATACTTTCGGAATCGCCTTTACATAGTAATAGTACTCATCATCCTCATACTGGAACTTCTCCGCTTTAGAATAATCGACAGAAAAAATGAAAAACTCTAAAATCAGCGCCAGTGCGACGGAAATCATGTTTCCAAAAATCAGCGTCACATAGTCGATCGGAGTAGAAAAAACAATACTTCCTGCCACAATCACAATGATATCCGCCACAGCCCCTGATGCCACAGCGATCTTCCAGGACTGATCAAACTCACTCTTTCTCAGTGTATAGACAACCAGTACCGCTACAACAAACGATGCAATGTAAATCCACATTTCCTTATTCTGCAGAATCCGGGACGCAAACAGAGAGATCTCCCCTGCCGTTCCGCTGGCACCGGTCACTGCTGTAGCCGATGTCTCCAGATAGCTGATCATGGAGTAAATCATCGTACCAAAAATAATCGGAATGATACAGCTTGGCGTCCCCATAAGCGCAAAGGAAATCGGGACGGCAAAGGGAATCTTAAAAAGATACGCTACCATAACGAGCAGCACGATCATGGACGTCTCCGGAGTAAATCGGAAATAAAAAATGAACATAATCGCAAAAAGTGCTGCCGTTACTGCCATCACTCCCATGGACAGGGCAAAAATATGAATCAGAATCAGGACAGCCGCCGCCAGGACTGTCAGTGTTCCCGGCAAAAACGCACAGATCAGCGCCAGGATCAGGGCAACAATCGGATTTGAAACTGCTTCCATGTAACCGATCTTCGAATTGATCAGATAAAATACTATAAACGCGAGAAGAAAATGCACGATCTTATCCACTTCTTTTGAGTACCTCGCATAGAAAGCCTGCAGCTGCTCCTTCAGGACAAATAAATTACTCATTCTTTTTCTTCCTTTCTTTGCTGTAGAATTTATCCAGCTGCGTCAGCATACGGATATAGCGTTTTACTCTTCCCTTTGCTCTGATATGTTTCTTCTGATAAAATCTGGACGCAAACAGTCCATAAGAAACAACAAGAATCAGATATAGCGCAACGGCCGCAAGTACAAACAGAACAATCGCGAACAGACCTACGTTGCTCAGAAAGGTCTCCACAAATGCCGCCGCAAATACTCCAAACAGAACCACATAACCAATCGTGACCCAGATAACGGTAAAAATCGTCTGATAGCTGACATAATCCTTTTTATAGTAAGAAGCGATCTTGAAATCCTCTTTTCCATACTTTTCTTCATAAAGTGCCATCTTATTCATCAACTTTACTTTTTCTTCGTTAACCATATTCCACCTTCCTGTCATCAGAAAAACTATGTTCAGTATATCAAAAATCAAATATCTTGTCCAATACTTATCGTTAAAAAGAAAACTTGCCGCACCCCCGACTTTTTCAGTATTTTGGCCGCTTCATTCACGGTATTCCCGGTCGTATAAATATCGTCAATCAAAAGTATCCGTTCCAGAGCTATGGTTTGACGTTCAACCCAGAAACTCCCCTCAAGATTATGTGCTCTTCCACGGCGGTCCAATGTCTTCTGCGCTGCCCTGGATTTTCTCTTATGAAGCAGCTTTCTCTCCACCGGGATTCCCGTTATCCTTCCAAGCTCCCGGGCCAGAACTTCTGCCTGGTTGTAGCCTCTCCTGCGCCTTTTCTTATGATCCATAGGAACTGGCACAATCGCCTGTACGTTCCATTTCCGGATCAATCTATCAAACTGCTCTTTCATCACCTCGGCATAGTACCTGGCATACACTCTACGGTTGTGAAACTTAAACTGGTAGACGGATCCGCTCACCGGCGGGCGGTGAACCCAGAGACTCCGTCCACGGTCATAGTAACACATTCCCGTTTCCACCCTCTCTTTGCAGTCTTTACAGAACTCCACCCTCTCATCCCGGAGTGGCTTTCCGCATTTTTTGCAGGCCGGCTCCCTCGCCCAAAAAAGATTTTTCTTACAGTCTTCGCAAATCCCCTTTGTGTACGCCTTTCCACAGAAAGGACATACGTCTGGGTATAACAGTTTCCCAATGATATTCATTTGTGTTTCTTCTGATTCTTCCCCCGATCAGATGATTTGTCTCCCTACAAAATCTCCTGAATCCGCTCTGCAAGCGACGTATTCCGCTTCTGCTCATCCACATTTTGAATCATCTCACGAAAAACAGTTTCGTTTCCTACCAGTGTAACACATTTTTTCGCTCTTGTAACCGCTGTATACAGCAAATTTCGACAATAAAGCTGTCTCGGTCCCGCAAGCAGCGGGATGACGACTGCCGGATACTCGCTTCCCTGTGATTTATGAATAGTTATCGCATAAGCAAGCTCCAGTTCATCGAGCATCTTAAACGGATATTTTACCTTTCTTTTTTCGTCAAACTCTACTTCCACAGTCTCATCATATGTATGGATTGCCGTCACGATACCAATATCTCCATTAAAAACTCCGACGCCCTTGTCCACAACCAGACCGTATTTCGTTGCGATCTCCCACTCAAGCTGATAATTATTTTTCGTCTGCATGACCTTATCTCCGACACGGAACAGTCTTTCCCCATATTCCTTCTCCTGCTTTTTGACAGAAGGCGGGTTTAAATATTGTTGTAAAATCCGGTTCAGCCGCTCCACTCCAAGCAGTCCTTTCTTCATTGGAGCAAGCACCTGAATATCTGTCATCTTCGCCTTTACATAGCGGGGCAGTTTTTTCTGGATCAGAGTCAGAATCACACTGATAATGACGTCCGCATCCTGGCGTTTCAGGAAAAAGAAATCCCTGCTCTTATTATCCAGACGCACTTCTTCCCCCGCATTGATCCGGTGAGCATTGACGACGATATCACTTTCCTGTGCCTGCCGGAAAATCCGGGTCAGCATCATCACCGGAAATGCATGGGACTCAATCAGATCCTGAAGGACCTTCCCCGGTCCCACCGACGGGAGCTGGTTGCGGTCGCCCACAAAGATCACTCTCGTCCCCGGAACCACCGAGGACAACAGTGCGTGCATCAATGCAAGATCCACCATGGACATCTCATCAATAATCACCACATCCGTCTCCAGCGGATTGTCCTGATTTCTTCCAAATCCACCTTTGCTGCTCTCCTCCGGACTGCCGCTTACTTCTAAAAGCCGATGAATCGTCTGCGCTTCATAACCCGTCGTCTCTGTCATCCGCTTTGCCGCACGCCCGGTAGGAGCCGCCAGACGGATATCCATTCCCTCACTTAGAAAATAACGGATCATCGCATTGATGGTCGTTGTCTTTCCTGTACCAGGTCCTCCGGTCAAGATGAATATCCCATGCTTTACCGCCTCCGCCACTGCTCTTTTCTGCTGTTCATCCAATGTAGATTCTGTCTCTTCCTCCAGCTTGTCAATCCTTCTGCGGATCAGATCATCTGGTTCGTCATAGTTTATATTCAGCTCCTTTAACATCCGGGCCGTGTTCATTTCCATATAGTAATATTGGGCCGGATAGACACGCACCTTTTCCCCATCCTGCTTCAGAACCACCTTTTTGGTCATCGCAAGATCCATCAGATATTTCTCAATATCTTTCAGCTCCACCTCCAAAAGCTGCGCCGCTCTCTCTGACAGTACATTCTCTTCCAAGTATACATGTCCCTCCCGCACACTTTGGAGCAACGTGTAAAAGATGCCACTCTGAATACGGAAATCCGAATCAGTGTGAATCCCGATCCGCGAGGCTATCTCATCCGCTGTCCGAAAGCCGACACCCTCAATGTCGTCCGCGAGCTTGTACGGATTCTCCTCCAGAACACTGTAGGTGCCAAGTCCGTATTTCTGGTAAATCTTAACCGCCAGATGAATGGAAATTCCGTATTTTTGCAAGTATATCATGGCCTGTCTGAGGTCTTTTTTCTCCTCCACCTGCACACAGATCTCTCTTGCCTTTCTCTCACTGATACCTTTGATCTCCGCCAGCCGCTCCGGCTCTTCTTCCATAATGCGAAACGTATCTTCCCCGAATTTGGCGACGATTTTCCCTGCAAGCGCGGGCCCGATTCCTTTGACTGCTCCGGAACCTAGGTATCTCTCAATGGATTCCCTGTCCTCCGGCTCCTTGATCCTGTGATTTGTCACCTGAAGCTGCATCCCATAGGACGGATGCATGGTGTATTCTCCTTCCAGTTCCAAAAACTCACCCTCGCCGATATAGGAAAACTTCCCGACACAAGTCAGTTCTCCTTCTTCATTATTTAATTGAAATACCGTATATCCATTATCCTCATTCCGAAAGATGATATGGTCGATATATCCTGTAATCTTTTCCAAACCGTGCCTCCATCTGCCGTTCTTCAGCTCGCTGTCATCCGCCGTCGGGCTGCTTCAGACTGCCGTTTGCGGCCTTTTTTCAGAATAGAACAGGACTGCCGCGAAACTCGTACTCTTCTCCCGCAGCAGTCCCTTTGTTGTGACTTCTATACATGAAACTTTTTGTTCTCACTCATAAATTCGACAAACTGTCCGGTGCCGATGGCAACGACCTGCATTGGATCTTCCGCAGTCATTGTATGAATTCCTGTCCGCTCTTCAATCAGCTCCTCAAGCCCACGAAGCAGAGCTCCGCCGCCCGTCAGGACGATCCCTCTGTCCAGGATATCCGCTGAAAGCTCCGGCGGTGTTCTCTCCAGCACTCCGATCACAGCCTCTACAATCTGGCTTGTCGGCTCACGCAGTGCTTCCTCCGTTTCAGAAGAAGAAACTGTCACGGTCTTCGGAAGACCTGTCACAAGATTTCGTCCCCGTACCTCGATCGTCTCATCCTCCACAAGCGGATACGTCGTACCAATCCGTATCTTGATATCTTCCGCAGTACGCTCACCGATCAGAAGATTGTGCTTCTTTCTCATGTACCGCACAATCGCTTCATCAAAATCATCTCCCGCGACTTTCAGCGATGTATTAACAACTGTGCCACCAAGAGAGATAACCGCAATGTCTGATGTACCGCCTCCGATGTCAACAATCATATTTCCACATGCTTTGGAAATATCGATGCCAGCCCCGATCGCCGCGGCAACCGGCTCCTCAGATGCACCTCTCTGGCTCCCGCCGCAAAAGTCGCCTCCTCTACTGCCTTTTTCTCCACTTCCGTCACACCGCTTGGAACACAGACACTGATGCGTGGCCGCTTAAACGTACGTTTTCCAAGCGACTTCTGCACGAAATACTTGATCATCTTTTCCGTAACTGTGTAATCAGAAATAACGCCCTGCCTTAACGGACGCACCGCTACAATATTCCCCGGCGTCCTGCCAAGCATCAGTCTTGCTTCTTCCCCGATCGCACGAATCTCGCTCGTATCTCTGTCGAACGCTACAACGGATGGCTCTTTGAGTACGACACCCTTTCCTTTCACATATACCAGGACACTCGCTGTCCCAAGGTCAATCCCAATATCTACTACCGCCATGAACTAAACCCCTTTCGCAAATCCATCTATATTCGCTCCTCTTTGGTCTATTATACTTCCTCTTTCGTATGTCAGAACGCATAAACCTCTGGTTCTACGCATACATTTGTTATTATAATCAATCTTCCTGGAAATGGAAAGAGTTTTTTCTCATAATCTGTAAATTTCGTAACAGTTCAGCCATACACAAAGTCACAAAAATCTGAGTTCCAACTTGTTTGAAAACGAAGATTTTTTGTGTACTTTGTATATGGCGTTCTGCCATCAGCGAGGATTTAGCCACGCAAGTGGCGTTTAAAGCCGCATAGCGGCTAATCCGAGCTGTGTGACTGAACTGTTACATATTCATTCTTTAAGGAATGGCGCGAGATATCGCCCTGTATGGGATTGTGGACATTTTACAATCTCCTCCGGCGTCCCTTTCGCAATAACAGTTCCGCCTTTGTCTCCGCCTTCCGGTCCCATATCGATAATATAATCCGCTGTCTTAATGACATCCAGATTGTGTTCAATGACAATGACTGTATTGCCGTCCGCCGCCAGTCTTCTGAGAATCTCGGTCAGCTTATGGACATCCGCAAAATGAAGTCCCGTCGTCGGCTCATCCAGAATGTAGACAGTCTTCCCGGTACTGCGCTTGCTCAGCTCTGCTGCCAGCTTGATTCGCTGTGCCTCCCCACCGGACAGCGTTGTCGAAGGCTGTCCCAGGCGGATATAGGAGAGCCCCACATCGTAAAGTGTCTCCATCTTCCGTCTGATACTCGGCACGTTTTCAAAAAAGGTCAGCGCCTCCTCCACAGTCATATTCAGCACGTCGAAAATACTCTTTCCTTTATATTTTACCTCCAATGTCTCCCGGTTGTACCTCTTTCCATGGCAAACTTCACACGGCACATAGACGTCCGGGAGGAAATGCATCTCAATCTTTAAAATTCCATCCCCACTGCACGCCTCACACCGGCCGCCTTTGACATTGAAGCTAAACCGGCCTTTCTTGTATCCCTTCGCCTTTGCGTCCGGCGTTGCCGCAAACAGATCCCGGATCAGATCAAAAACACCCGTGTATGTCGCCGGGTTGGATCGTGGCGTCCGCCCGATCGGCGACTGGTCAATATCGATAACCTTGTCAAGATTTTCCAGGCCCTGAATCTCCCTGTGTTTTCCCGGAATAGTCCGGGCATGATTCAATACTTTCGCAAGTTTCTTATATAAAATCTCGTTGATCAGTGAACTTTTCCCTGAACCTGATACACCTGTCACACAGGTCATCACGCCAAGCGGAATCTCTACATTGATATTCTTCAGATTATTTTCCTTTGCCCCGACAATCTTTAGAAATCCGGTCGGCACCGCCCTCTTTTCCGGCACCGGAATTCGGATTCTTCCGCTTAAGTAATCTCCGGTAACAGAACCAGGCGTATTCATAATCTCCTGAGCATTCCCCGTAGCAACGACTTCTCCGCCATGCTCCCCGGCTCCCGGACCAATATCCACAATATAATCCGCAGCAAGCATGGTATCCTCGTCATGCTCCACGACAATCAAAGAATTTCCCAGATCCCGCAGATGCTTCAAAGTGGCAAGCAGCTTGTCATTGTCCCTCTGGTGCAGTCCAATGCTCGGTTCATCCAGAATATAGGCTACACCAACCAGACCGGAACCGATCTGAGTCGCCAGACGAATTCTCTGTGCTTCCCCACCGGACAGGCTGCCTGCCGCCCGTGAAAGAGTCAGGTACTCGAGACCAACATCGATCAAAAACCCGATGCGGGAACGGATTTCCTTTAGAATCTGTCCTCCGATCATCTTCTGTACCTCGGTCAGTTCCAGCCCATTTAAAAATTCCTGAAGATTTTCAATAGACATAGCTGTTACTTCATAAATGTTTTTGCCGCCGATCGTCACAGCCAGCGCTTCCCTTTTCAAGCGCTGCCCTTTGCAGGCATGACACGGTGTAATTCGCATGAAAGTTTCGTACTCTGCCTTCATCGCGTCGGACCCGGTTTCCCGGTAACGCCGCTCTACATTTTTGATCAGCCCTTCAAAGGCCACGTCGTAGACGCCCTCGCCCCGCTGTCCTTTGTAATATACCTTGATTTCCTTTCCATTCGTTCCATAGATCAGAACGTCATGGATCTTTTTCGGATACTCTTCAAACGGAGTATCCAGATCAAACTTGTATTCCTCGCAAAGAGCGCGCAAAATGGCATTTGTAAAACTGGATGGATCCATACAGGACTGCCATCCAAGCGCTGCGATCGCTCCCTGATTGATACTCAGAGATTTATCCGGGATCATCAGATCCTCGTCAAACTCCATCTTATATCCTAGTCCAAAACATTCCGGGCAGGCGCCAAACGGATTGTTAAACGAAAAACTTCTCGGCTCTATCTCATCAATACTGATCCCACAGTCCGGACAGGAAAAGCTCTGGCTGAAATTGATCGGTTCTCCGTCAATCACGTCCACAGTCATCAATCCCTCCGCCAGATTCAGAGTCGTCTCGATGGAGTCGGTCAGACGCTTTTCAATCCCCGGTTTTACCACAAGCCGGTCCACCACAATCTCAATATTATGCTTGATATTCTTTTCCAGGCGGATCTCCTCTGTCAGCTCGTACATGTTTCCATCGATCCTCACCCGGACATACCCACTCTTCTTCGCCTTCTCCAAAAGCTTGGCATGGGTTCCTTTCCGTCCTCTCACGACCGGAGCCAGAAGCTGGATTTTTGTCCGCTCCGGCAGTTCCATAATCTGATCTGTCATCTGATCCACCGTTTGCTTTTTGATCTCCTTACCGCAGTTTGGGCAGTGTGGAATCCCGATTCTCGCATACAGGAGACGGAAATAATCATAGATCTCTGTTACCGTTCCTACAGTAGAACGTGGGTTCCGGTTCGTAGATTTCTGATCAATGGAAATTGCCGGGGAAAGTCCCTCAATACTCTCTACATTCGGCTTTTCCATCTGTCCCAGAAACTGTCTTGCGTAGGAGGACAGTGATTCCATGTAACGTCTCTGCCCCTCTGCATAAATCGTGTCAAACGCCAAAGAGGATTTCCCGGAACCACTCAGGCCCGTCAGTACAACCAGTTCATTCCTTGGAATATCCAGGCTGATGTTTTTCAGATTATGCTCATTTGCTCCGCGGATGCGGATATATTGTCTGTTGTCCATTGTTGTTTCCCTTCTTTTATTCTTCAATTTCCTGCAAATGCTTTTTTAATTCAATCATATTGTCTCGCAGCTTGGCAGCCGTCTCAAAATCCAAATCCGCCGCCGCTTTTTTCATCTGTCGCTGCAGATCTTTGATCAGCTTCTCCAGCTCTTCCTGACTCATAGACTCCGGATCCTTCTCCAGCACTTCTTCCTGCTTTGCAACTTTCTTGGAAATACTGATCAGGTCCCGCACCGCTTTTCGAATCGTCTGCGGGGTAATACCATGCTCCTCATTGTACCGTATCTGAAGCTCCCGCCTTCTCCTTGTCTCGTCAATGGCTGCCCGCATAGAATCTGTTATCGTATCCGCATACATAATGACACGTCCATCTGCATTTCTTGCGGCACGCCCGATCGTCTGAATCAATGACGTCTCAGAACGCAGGAATCCCTCTTTATCCGCATCCAGAATTGCAACAAGTGTAATCTCCGGAATGTCCAGGCCCTCCCTCAAAAGATTGATTCCCACCAGTACGTCAAAGACGTCCAGACGCATATCCCGGATAATCTCTGTTCGTTCCAGGGTATCAATATCCGAATGAAGATATCTCACACGGATTCCCAATTCTTTCATATAATCTGTCAGATCCTCTGCCATCCTCTTAGTAAGCGTTGTAATGAGGATCTTGTTCTTCTTAGCTACTTCCTTATTGACTTCTCCAATCAGATCATCAATCTGTCCCTCTACAGGACGCACTTCCACCTCAGGATCAAGAAGACCGGTCGGACGGATTACCTGCTCCGCCCGCAGAAGCTCATGTTCCTCCTCATAGGCCCCCGGCGTCGCCGATACAAACATCACCTGGCTGATCTTGCTCTCAAACTCTTCAAAATTGAGCGGCCGATTGTCCTTTGCCGACGGAAGACGGAACCCATAGTCCACCAGAGTGGTTTTTCTGGACTGGTCTCCATGGTACATCCCACCGATCTGTGGAATCGTCTTGTGGGACTCGTCAATAATCATCAGAAAATCATCCGGAAAATAATCCAGAAGCGTGTGCGGCGGCTCGCCCTCTGCAAGCCCTGTCAGATGACGGGAATAATTCTCAATCCCGGAACAAAAGCCCGTCTCCCGAAGCATCTCAATATCAAAATTCGTCCTCTCTGAAATCCTCTGCGCCTCCAGAAGCTTGTCCTCACCTTTAAAGAAACGAATCTGATGCTCCAGCTCCTCCTCAATCTGTCCGATTGCCCGCTCCATATTCTCTTTGGATACGACATAGTGGGACGCTGGGAAAATCGCAATATGATTCAGCTCATTTTTAATCTCTCCTGTCAGAGAGTCCACTTCCGTAATCCGGTCAATCTCATCACCGAAAAACTCTACCCGGATTATATTCTCTCCAGAACCGGCCGGAAATACTTCCAGTACATCTCCATGAACCCGGAACGTGCCTCTCTTAAAGTCAATGTCATTTCTGTCGTACTGAATGTCGATCAACTTCCCAATGACTTCATCCCGATCCTTTATCATACCAGGCCGCAGGGAAATCACCATGTTCTGATAGTCAATCGGGCTGCCGAGTCCGTAGATGCAGGACACACTCGCCACGATGATGACGTCTTTTCTTTCGGACAGTGCCGCTGTGGCTGAGTGGCGCAATTTATCAATCTCATCGTTAATCGCCGAGTCCTTGGCAATATAGGTGTCCGATGATGGAACGTAAGCCTCCGGCTGGTAGTAGTCGTAGTAGGAGACGAAATATTCCACTGAATTCGATGGAAAGAACTCCTTAAACTCGCCATAAAGCTGTGCTGCCAGGGTTTTATTGTGTGCGATGATCAGTGTCGGCTTGTTCAATTTTGCGATGACATTCGCCATGGTAAATGTCTTCCCGGAGCCTGTAACCCCTAGTAAAGTCTGGCATTGGTTGCCTTCCTGGAAGCCTTTTACGAGCTGGTCAATGGCCTGTGGCTGGTCGCCGGTAGGCTTATAGGGGGACTCTAATTTAAAGATTTTTTCTTCACTCATATCCGTTTCTCCCTTTATTATTTTTGAATACTTGATTAGTGATTACACGAATTTTTCGTGTAATCAGGATATTATTTTTCTCATATAAATCGTAAAACACGAATTTTGTTGTTTTTCGGTATCATTTTCATTGTTTTCCAAAGAACAAACGTTCTTATTTCATTCTATATGATGTGCTATTTAGTGTCAACTTTTCTTTTTAGTAATTTCTTGTATTGCCTTGTCAGGGTTTTTATTGTACGAAAACAGAAGGCAAAGCAATGCATGTTCTAAGAAAATTCTATTATGCTTTTACGGTTTTCATTAATCCTCGCGCATAAATATAAAAAATGTGTAATATTTACAACATTCCCATGATTGCTTTACCTTTGTCAGCTTCCTATTTATTATATCACTTTTCCCTTCCCCTTACTAATTTAGGATTGATTTTCTTTTTCGTCTGAAACGATTTGTTTAGCAGCTTCCCTTTGCTCTGCCTCCTGTAGCAGCAAGTCTGAATATCTTTCATAAGTCTCTTCTACCGATCCGTATCCCATAAGTTCTGTCAACGTCGAAAATGAAACCTGCTCTGACTTTAACATCCTTTCCGCATACATATCCCTTAAATCCTGCGTCGTCACAGTAGAAATGCCTGCTTTTTTACAGATTCTTTTCAATGCGGCATTCATAGAGGACAAACTTCTGTATCCTCCATTGTTTTGGCAAGATACCAAATCATTGTCTTTATAATCATTCCCAAACAAAACCTTTTCCCCCTCATTCCGGATTTTTCGTTTTTCCAACTCTTCTATGATAATTAACGGAACCTTTAATGTCCTTTTTGCACTTTCTGTTTCAATCTCTTTTTCAACCGGAATACAGGTGTACTTTCCATTTTCTTTTTTGACATATTCTGCCACCACCTGCCGGCTAATAGTTACTGTCCGTTCTTCCATATTAAAATCCTTAAATTTTAACGCATAGATTTCTCCCCTTTTCAACCCACAAAACATACTTAAAAGCACTTCTAAATACCATGCACTATACTTTACATATTTTATAAACATCACTTTCTCCTGTTCATTCAAAATATGAAGTTCCACCTTTTTCCTCTTGGGGCTTTTACAATCTTTTAACGGGTTGTATTCTATCAGACTGTCTGAAAACGCATCTGATAATGCCATACTAAACAGTTCATATAATTTCAGTCTATAGGATTCTGTCCTGGCTGAAACTTTACGGATAACTGTCTCAAGATAAATCTCGTTGACAGCACACAGCTTGATCTTTGGCATATATACTAAGGCCTGCCCCAATACATATTGATATACCTTTTTGGTATTCGATTGAAAATAATTCTGCTGCTGAAGCCATTTTTGCAAATAGTATGTAAATTCTATACTTGCATCCTTTTTTCGCATCAGATTTCTTTTCTGTTCTTCAAATTCTTCAAGATATTTCATATAGCTTTTTTCAGCTTCCTCTTCTGTTTTAAACCCGCCTTTTTTACCATATCTCACAAGATACTCTTCATCATACAAACGCATTCTGTGATACCATGATCCTCTTTCAAAAAACGCAAATCCATTTTTGCTTTTCTGTGCCATAAGCCTCCTCCTTTTTTATAAAATTTCTTTGTTTTTAGGCATAGAAAAAGGACAGCCTTTTCGACTGTCCTCTATACCTGCATATATTATGTTGAAAGATTTCTTTGTTACACATAAATACTACTCTATCATTTTATAAAGTTTAAAAGCCTATGTCAAGACCAAACCTGGTTCATTTTTGACGCATTTCTGCTTCATTTCTGTTTCACAAGTATTTTTCTTATATATTTTATACTTATTCAGTACGCGCCAAGGCAAAAATCATCTTTCTTCCAAAATCCGAACAATTTTATTGTTTTTTGTTCAATGCCTTTAAAAATAAACTTTCCATGAAAGGCGGTCTATTTATGTTGATTACGGCTATAGAATTAAAATTGAATCTTGGAAAATATCTAAAGATCTCAGAAAATGAAGACATACTGATAACCTAAAATGGAAAAGTAATAGCAAAACTCTCAAATGCAAATATAAATTGCGTTGAAATGGCAAATACTCTTCTCGGAGTAATTCCCGCTGATGTCACTTTGTATGAAGCTCATGCGGAAAAGGTCGATAAATTATGAAAGCACTAATTGATACCTTTGTAATTGTTGATATTCTTCAAAAGTGTGAACATTTTTATCCATCAGCTATGGAAATCCTTCTGGTGATCTCATACCAACATATATAGGTATCCTGACAGCTAAATCTGTTACCCTCTTTTACTATATTTGAGCTGGCACCCTTAATAAAAAGATCATCATCAACTCAATAGAATAGGTGAATAAAAATCACTATATTAGCTCAAATCTCTTTTATATGTGTTATCATCTATTACTCCGTAGATTATTAATCTGTTTTGAAATATGTTTTATTACCATTATATAGATAAAGACTGAATAATTCACTCGAATTATCCAGTCTTTAAAATGCGCAAAATTATTCTAACAAATTAAAATTATAAAGGATATGATTATAGTCCTATTTTATAATTAACATATATGTACTAAAAAATCTACATATAACATTTAATATTTTTTAGATCTATGCGCTCTTACTCTGCTATTTTTTCTTTTAACCACATTGCCCTTAACAGACCTCGATATTCTACCATTAACTTGGGAAACCGTAACATTCGCATTTAATACAGTTCCTTTTACTTTATCAGCATTTGTAAATTTAGAGGTATGTAACGGCTCAGCTACTCTTATCACTGTCAAGCCTCCCTTCATAAATAACCCGAGTCTTTTAAATTATTCGACTCATATATCGCAAATGTTTCAGGTAACTTCAATTCTGTCGGGACATAAGCATCATCTTTATCTCCTACAGGAGATCTATATGTTACTTTTTCTCCATGACGTATAGAAATTATCGAATAATCTTTGGAAGAAGTCGCATCTAATACAAATTCTCCAATAGCCCTGTGTTGCGAATACATATCCACAGTGCTATACTCACATATCCACAAAAATTTCGGATAATCAACTTGGCTAAAAAAGAGCTTTTCGGTTAAATTTCTTTCTGATTTTCCTGCCGCTTTTTGTATCCTAAAATTTTTATACGACTTTGAAGTAGTAAGATATAGTCTAATAATAATCTGCGGAATATCATTTTTCAAATCGCACGCAATTGCTTTACAAATATCTTCAAAATTATCTTGAATTAATTTTAAAGAAATCTCATATGCATCCTCAGCCGCCAAAAATACATGTTTATAGAGTGGAGCCACAAAACTTTCAATTTCCCAAGCAATTGGCGTTTGATCATGGCCTAAAAAATCTGAAAAAATCAAATTACCTAGTTCCTTAACTTGATAAGGAGCAGAATGGTCTTCCATCATAACATATCTTTTGTATCCACTCCAAGATTTCAATACGCTTATTTTATTATATTTGACAATATTATCTTTGTCAAGTTCTTTCCTATCTATCGTAATCTCTATTTCTTCCATTTTCAAAGGTAGATCTTCCATTTTTATATGCTCATGTCCGACACAGGTAATACTATGATTTTCTCCCTTTGGATTATTTTTATCTCTTAAATTTATTAATACAGGAATCCCTGATTCAATATAAAAGTGCAAAATTTCAAAAAATGATGGTTCGGTATACTGTTCACATAATCTATAAGCATCGCTCTCTTGATACTCCATAAAGCGATAATATATAATTGGCGAGAGTCCCGCTTTCATAAATAGAAATGATTCTTGTTCAACTGTTAAGCCATCAGAAGGTAAAATTCTGGTATCGGAACTTTCCTTTACTAAATCAACCAATTCACTAGGCAATAACGTTTTGTAATCTTTATATCTATTTCCAAAATACTCCATCATCTGCCAGATATTAACTTCTGCACATGTCATAACCTCATTATCTTGTCCGCTAAAAGGAAATGCATCTAATGAATATATTTTCCCGTAAACCGACATTTCAAATAGGGTTGTTCGGATATAGCATCGCGGATTTTCCAATTTAGAAGGTTTTAATAAAGTTCTTCCTATAGTCCGTGTAGGCTTTAGCACGACCATTCCAATTAAATCTTCTTCTATTTCTTTGTACTTATCATATTCATCACTAATAAAATCTGTTTTTTCATGAATATTCTGCACAAAAATCAATCTTTTTGTATTTCTAGAAATATAAAAATGTTTTTTTGAATAGTATCGATAATACTCATCTCGATAAATTCTGTCCACATAATAGGGTTCGTATATAATAGTTAAATGAAATTTTAGCAATTGTAAAATTCTTCTTATACCATTTTGAACACCTTCATTATCATCCAAAACACAAAAATCACGAAATTCTTTATCAATCTCTATTAGTTTGTCTAACAGTCCATTGATATCTGATTTGTCTTGTAAATATAATATTTGAATTTTTTCTTCAAATTTCTTTGTCTCACTACCCTTGTCTCTTTTACTCGTATTTATTTTTGTTTTTTCTTCTATCTTTTCCATGATGCCCCCGCATTTTTATATTGATTCATTGAACATTCATTCTATTATATTTAAATCAATTATTTTAGAACTCCCATCGCTATATACAATTGAAATTTCATCAAAACTATCTGCTTTTACAATCACCTGCGTACATCTATCCTTCTCTAAACTTTTGTCAATGACCTTACCGTCCAAATTATATTTCACGCAATATCCCAATAGCAAATATGGATTTTCATCATTTTCACTAATCCTAAGCAGTACACCTTCCAATATAAATTCCTTATCATAATTTCGCAATCGAATAGTCATGGGCTTGTCTGGATCATCCAGAACACTGTACCAGAAAGCTGGTGAAAAGGTTTTTCTTCTTCCTAAACTTAGAGACAAATTTTCGCCGTGTTTTTCAAAGTAATTTCTTATAGTTGCAACTGCAAGACCAATCAACAAACTGCCGATTATCACAAGAATACTTTTAACACTTTCATCCTCAATTTTCAAAAAATTGGGAATAGACTTTATTAAATTAGTCCAAAGAAATCCCAGAACCAATATAATCCAAAAACTTATTTCTGAAAAAAAATCAAATCTCTTGTCAATTAAAAAATAGAATCCACATATAAACACAAATCCGCTTGCAAGGTACAATATAATTTCAGGTAATAAATTGAATATTTCTTCCATTGGCGTCCCTCCACCGGACTATTTTGGGCATATGCAACACACTACAAAACTCATTCTATCTGTTCATCTAGCTGATTATTCTCTTCAGATTCAACCGACTCTTCATGTTCCTCTGGATAGTCAGAGGAATCTTGCTCAGCAACTGGAATCGGAGGAGCTGGTCGCTTATAATTTACCCTTTTTTTAACTCCTCCAAATGCTTTGTTTTTCTTACTATGATTTTTCCCATTTTTCTTTGTCATATATTCACCCACCGAAAAATTTCATCTTCTGTTATTCGTTGTATTACATAACTATTTAATTTTTATATTATATCATACATTCCGAGCAATCTAAAGCTTCTAATATTTTTTATTTAAATTTTATTTTAATTTTTTTGTCAAGTACTTTCCATTATATTTATACTATGCTACAATTATAGAATATTTTATAAAAAGGAGATGGTATTATGTTTACACATACTGTTAACTGTCCGTACTGTAATCAAGTTATTACACATAATTGGGCCGAATATATTACAGATTCCGATATTATCGACCCCGACTACGGAATGGGACTCGAAACAGAACATACAATAGAATGTAATGACTTTGAGTGTCCAAATTGCAAGAAAATCTTTAGAGTGTGCGGATCAGTATTTGAATACCCTGAAGGTGTCTACAATGACCATGAACTCCATACAAAAAATTGACCAAAGAATTGGACAGACTATAGGCAGGATTGCTAGATATATAAAGTATATTTAAGGTGTGTAAACATAATACCAT
>OBVA01000139.1_pt1 | contig 36018 bp, 38 predicted proteins | sample 1495021 | NCBI WGS metagenome assembly OBVA01 (sample SAMEA2579965, study PRJEB22360) | human gut metagenome | biome: human gut; feature: human-associated habitat; material: faeces | place: Denmark | collected 2008/2010
AAGCATAGCATGGACACTGAGTAGGTGTCTTTTTGCGTTATCCAAAAAGGGCCTACACGTTCAGTGTTGATTATTTCTCAACACCAGAAAGTGTAGACCCAAAGAAACAGCCGACTCGAATGGGAGTTGGCTGTTTTTTAACAACAAAGTAACACTACCGTTCCGAGCGCGTTAAAAATATTTTTCGCCATTTTAATTTTCTTGTATACTTTAGTATACGCTAAGCCTAAATTCAATCAAACAGAACAATAATAATGGTGATGGAGGGAAACTCTTGGTTGACAATATAGAAAATCGAAAAGACTCATTTGTTTTAAGAAGTTTGGATATCTCCAATTTTCGGAACTTGCATAACATCAGATCGATGAGCTTCGCAAGGAGAATCAATGTGATATCAGGGCAAAATGGCGTTGGAAAATCCAATATACTCGCTTTAATCGCCTCTGGCACTGGAAATACAAAAATGACAAATACACTTGGAAACAGCTTTCAACCTGAATTTTCTCAATATTTCATGATTTATCCGGAGGAAACCGTCACAAAAGATGACGATCCATCAAAACGCTATTTTGTTTATGCACATTATTCTCGCGAAAGAGATGAACTTACAATCACCAAACGATTAAGTCTTAAAAACAACCCCGGATCTGAGGGACGGAAAGTTCAAATTGTCCCACGTACAGTCATCACAGATGAGGAAATGACAAGGTGGAAACATTTGGGATATTCTACAAAAACTTCAGTCATAGATCACCTCTCTAAGAATGAAAAGCTTACGCCTGCAGCCAGACTACCAGTCCCTACTATATATGACAGCATAGCCCGTTTGTATCCTTTGGGGGAATTGAACAGTGCAAAGAAACCAACAAACGAAGCCAAGATCCGAAAACTCCGAAAAACAAATAAAGTCATTACTAATGACTTGAATAAGGACTATGCCAGTCTCTATAATGCAGTATTACCTGACTCTGTGGAGACTGCATCGTTAGAAAATGACTTTGGATATTACGTGAAAAAAGAAAATACTCTAGGCGAAAAGTACACTATGCCAATTCGTAATACCCGTGAGCTTTCTAGATCAGTTGGACAAGATTCCCTTGGAGTCATTATTTCCAATTTAATTGATTTTGATTACCTCAAAAAGACTAATAAAAGTTATTCAGGTGGTATTCTTTGTATTGATGAAGCAGATACTTCGCTTCATCCGGCCGCTCAAAAAAATTGCTTGATACTCTCTATAGTTTTTCCAAGGAATACAATCTCCAGATATTTATCACAACGCATTCAATGACTTTACTTGAGCTTGTGGCAGCAAAAGTGATTCAACATCCGGAAGAGTTTAGCTTAAATTATCTTGTCGACAGATATCATCCTAAGCTTCTTTCTGAGCCAACATTTAATAACATCAAGGCGGATATGTATCTTGAGGGAATGGTCACACCACCCCCTGTTAAAGTTTATTTTGAAGACGAGATCGGTGAAGCCGTACATTTGTTGCTCATTGATGCGGCAAAAGAATTAGATCTCGATATAACAAGGATTCCAACAAAGTTAATTGCTCTAAAAGGCGGAAAGGATTTCTTAAAAACCGTTTGGAAGAGAGACGATTACTTTAAAACTATACTGATTATTCTAGATGGGGATGCAAAAATCACTTCAAAAGAACAGCAGAAAGAGCCCATCGACATGGCAAAATACATCATTAATGACTACCGACCAGCTTCAGGTCAAAACGATGCAAAGCTAGAATTTAACTTTCTCACACTACCAGGATATTTGGCTCCTGAGAGCTTTATATACAGAATACTACAGAGGTATTCACTAGTTGACACCCCTTCCGCGGATCTTGTGGCCGAAGCAAGTGATTTTTGGGCATTTGTCGAAGAGCGATGTGGGTATACTGGTATTACATCGCAGTATGTCCACCAAAACTTCAGTGTGGGGAAGACAAAGGGAATTACCAACGACGATGTTAAAGCTGCTTTGCCAATGAATAAAATTCTGCCCTTCATGAAAGATGCCAATGTGTTGGCATTCTATTACGGATATTCTGACACGCGAAAAGCTCAGCTTAACAAATACATTAAAAAATTTAATCAACAGGTCGCAGCGCAGTCTAAGGCTATGGCTGCGCGAAAGTTTTAAAGCAGACATCTACTATTAACAATTGCGGAGGGCTATATTTTGCCACAAACACTATCACCCTTTCGCTATCCTGGCGGAAAGGATCAACTTTATCCATTCGTTAGAAATATACTCCAACTGAATAATATACATGGTACGTATGTAGAGACCTTCGCAGGAGGCTCTGCATTGGGTCTTCGTCTCCTTTTTAATGAAGAGATTGACAAAATTGTTATAAATGATCTTGACTCTTCAATCTTTTCAGTTTGGAATGCAATTCTTTGCTCCCCCCACTATCTCGTTGCTAAAATTAATTCTGTTCCGTTTGACTACTACAATGCTGGCGTTGATTCAATCAATTTGGAGTATTGGAAAAAGCAGCGTCGCATTTATTTTCAGGAAAAGAAAAACCCATATTCTCTTGAAGGTGCATTTGCAACTCTTTTCCTTAACCGCACAACTCGAAGCGGAATAATCACTGGCGGGCCAATAGGTGGTTGGGGACAAAGAAAAGTGAAGATAGGTGCTCGTTTCAACAAATCCACTCTTACTAAGAAAATTTTCGACATTTACCGGAGAAGAGAGCATATAACTTTACTACAACAGGATGCACTGGATCTCATTCCTAACATTCCAATATTGTACGACCCAAATGAAACTTTTATTTTTTTTGATCCACCGTACTACGAACAGGGAAGTAGTCTTTACTACTCTGCTCTGAACGATTCTGACCACAACCGACTATCAAAGGAAATCATTGCTTTAAGCGATTTTTACTGGATTGTCACATACGATCACAATCCATCAGTTTTAAATTTTTATGAACAACTTGATCAAAAATTTGATTACAATTTAAGCTATTCTGCCAATAATCGAGGACGTGCTTCTGAATATATGTTTGCCAGTTCTCGCACCAAAGTTGCTTCTTTCGAAAAAATAATGCTTCGTGATCTTTAGCCGTTAAAAAAACTTCTTTATTGGTATTGATTGTTTGCATCCTGTATGCAGGAAACTCGTACCTTTGATGTGCTGAAAAGTCATTGATTTATCAATGTTTTTCGTAACCCTATCTCTGCCCCAATCCCATAAGAAAGAGCCTACCCGCTTAATGTTGAAGTTGTTTCAGCATCAGTGGGTAGACTCTTTTTAACTTGAAAGCTTTGAACACAAATTCAAGCACAAAATTAGACCGATTGTTAATCACCCCACCGCCGGATCCACCATCGTCAACTGAATCCGCTCGCGCGCCAAATCAACCGACTCAATCCAAACCTCGACAATGTCACCAATGGCAACCACGGTCTTTGGATCACGCACAAATTTGCGCGCCATCTTGGAGATATGGACGAGGCCATCGTGTTTCACACCGATGTCTACGAATGCGCCGAAGTCGACAACATTGCGGACGGTGCCTTCTAGCTTCATCCCCACTTTCAGGTCTTCCATTGTCAGAACGTCTTGTCGCAGAATAGGCGCGGCCATGTTGTCACGCAGGTCTCGGCCTGGATTTTGCAGGCTGGTGATGATATCTTTCGCGGTTTCAGCACCAACCCCTTCACTTACCAATGGCGCAATGGGTACCTCGCGAATTTTAGCGACTGCTGCTGCATCGCCTAAATCAGCGGCGGTCACACCTGCTGCCGTCAGAACTTTTTTAGCGACTGGATAACTTTCAGGATGGATGTCGGTGTTGTCTAACGGATTTTTACCGCCGATAATGCGTAGGAATCCGACTGATTGCTCAAATGCTTTCGGTCCTAAACGTGGCACCTTTTTCAACTCTGCACGGCTGTTGTAGCGGCCGTTTTCATCGCGGTAGTGCACGATATTAGTTGCGATGGTCTTGGATAGGCCGGAAATGTGCGTCAACAGTTGGTAACTGGCTGTGTTCAAGTTCACGCCGACCTGGTTCACAGCGCGTTCGACCACGACATCGACTTCATTGGACAGATCTTTGCTTGGCAAGTCGTGTTGATACTGACCAACACCGACCGACTCTGGATCAATTTTGACGAGTTCGGCGAGCGGATCTTGTAGGCGGCGCGCAATGCTGATGGCGCTGCGTTGTTCCACATGCAAGTCGGGAAATTCATCACGCGCTTCTTGGCTCGCAGAGTAAACTGACGCCCCTGCTTCATTCACGATCACGTAAAAAACATCACGTTTGATCTGCTTCAACGTTTCGGCGACAAATTGCTCGGATTCCCGACTCGCCGTGCCATTACCGATCGCGATCATCGTCACTTGATATTTTTCAAGCAGCGTAATGAGTTCTGGTGCGGCTTCCTGACGCTTTTTTTCTGGTGCTGGTTTATGCGGATAAATCACGGCCTTAGCCAAGAACTTACCATTTTCATCAACGACGGCCAATTTACAGCCAGTGCGGTATGCCGGGTCAAAACCTAACACAACCTTGCCTTTGATTGGTGCTTGCATCAGCAAGTTGTACAGATTTTGGCCGAAAACCTTGATGGATTTCTCTTCGGCATCAGTTGTTAACGCATTCCGTACTTCCCGCTCAATCGCTGGCCCAACAAATCGCTTGTATGCATCTTCGTAAGCGTCCTCAATAAACGCCGTTGCTTCCGTACTGGGCCGATTGTCGATAATTTTAAAATGAAAGTAATGCAGGACAGCATCAGTGTCGACTTTGACTTTAACCGTCAGAATTTTCTCTTTTTCCCCACGATTGATCGCCAACGTACGCGTTGAGGACATCTTCTTGACGGTTTCCTCGAAGTCGTAGTATTGCTGATAAACGCCTTTTTCGTCTAGTTCTTTGCCCTTCGTTTTGACTGTCGCGCTAATGGTTCCTGTGCGCATGGTAAAATTGCGCACCCAGTTACGAATCGGAGCCATTTCGCTAAAAGTCTCCGCCAAAATTTCGTGGGCGCCATCTAAAACATCCTGGACGGTGCCAATTTCTTTGGCTGGATCAACGTACTTCTGGGCTTCCTGCTCAAGAGATCCACTTGGAAAAGCTAGCAGCCATTTAGCGAATGGTTCAAGGCCGCGCGACTTAGCCACCATCGCCTTGGTCTGGCGCTTCTGCTTGTATGGTAGATAGATATCTTCCACATCTTGCAGTTTGGTACTGGCTTGAATCTGCTGTTCCAGCTTGGCAGTCAGTGCTCCTTGCTCGGCGATGCTTTTAATGACGGCCGCTTTACGATCTTGCAAAGCAGTCGCACGTTTATAAGCTTCCTCAATTGCCTGAATCTGTACTTCATCAAGGCTGCCTGTCATTTCTTTACGATAACGCGCGATAAACGGTACCGTGTTGCCTTCTTGCATCAAATTCAAAACGGTATTAATCTGTCGATCGGTGATGTCGGTTAAACTTTGTTGGACTAATTGAACAGTTTGTTCTTCAATCAAGTTGTTGTTCCTCACGATTTCTAGTCAGTGTCATTACTTATTCAGCAAACACTATTATAGCAACCACGCGTCTGATATAAAACCTAAGGCCTTGATGCCAGCCAAACTTGCTCACCATTTTGACGAACACGCACAACCTGTGAAAGCAGTCGCCGTGTCACCTCACATTCTCTAAGGGTTATAAAAAAGGATGATTGGTGACACCGTGTCACATTTAATTCGACTTTTTTTATTTAAAACCTGTCAAAATTAAGCAATTCCTTTTCAAAAACCTTTTCCTTTTGTCGTTAATCCCCTCGACATACAACTAACATCCACCATTTTCAGTCTAAACACGACGGATTAGGTGATAACTCACCTTGCTTTGCAACTACGCGGAATCTAGTTTGGCGATGCCTGTCAGCAATCATAGTTTCCTTGAAAATTACCCAGAGCAAGACCGAGTGGATTTTTTAAATGATTGCCGATAATTTCCTACACAGATAACTTTTTGAATTTGGTCATCACAGGGATCATAAATGGTAAGTTGTGAGCTTTTTCGGACAAAGCATTTCACCCCTAAGTATGCACAACCCAAGACAAAATACCTACTGGCCAGTTAAGTTAAATCAACTCACGGTATTAGATGCTCAATCAAAGTATCTATCAATGCTATGCCGCCATAAATCAATGCGGCTTTATGTGTTGTTAGCAAATACGTTGCCAACGCCGTTCCCCCAAATATGAGTATTTCCGTTATCACCCTGCCAATTGTTGGCAACCTGTTAAGCGACATTGGGGCCATGAACCGGCCCCAAAAAAGAATGCCGAGCACCGGCGCTATCACCCCCACAGTTAGTTTAACCACAAGATCGCTACTATTGAACCCAGCGATGATCAATAACACAACTGTTGCAATTTCTAACAGAAAACGAATCCCATCTGCAATTGTTTTAATCATTAATTGCCCCTATCTTTTTAAATAATGTCATCATTGCATCATCCCCTGCCTGCATTTTAATGGCAGTGGTCATATCAAACGCTATGTTGCTAAGGGCAAGATCCAGCTTCGCCCGGCGTTTAAAGACTTCGCGATAACTTTGCAAAATGGCCAAGGTATCTTCGCGACAAGCCTTTGTCACTGGCGCATCATACATTCGCAATATCATGCTGATTTCATTTAAAGACAACCCAACCGCTTTTAAATTTCGCGTGATCTGCAACTTAACCACATCATCTGGGGTATAATCGCGATAATGATTTTCACCCCTTGATGGCACAATCAAGCCAATCTTTTCATGAAACCTCAACGTATCTTTGCTAACACCGGATTGTTGCGCACATGTCCTAATATTCATAAGAAAATCCCCTTTTTTCGTGTCATCAGAATAACATTGGAGTATACATCAAGGTCAAGGACTAGAAAATGATCGACAAGCTATTCCTAGATCTAATTATCATAATGTCTGTCAACAACTTTTTTGATCGTTACACCGCATCTGTAAAACCAGTGATCGCCATCTGCTTGAGCCGCTGTTTAGCAAAGGAGAACCCCATGATTTTCTATTTTATTCTCAGTCTTTTTATGATTGCCGTCTTAGCAGTGATCGCGTTACAACATCTCAACACCAATCGAATCGTGGATATTCAGCTTGAGCAGCACAAGATGATGTTTCCTAGCCAAGTCCGCGGTGCCCGAATTGTCTATGTGCGCGGTATCTACCGATCTCATCCTAGCAAACGCAACTGGCGACTCGTTGCCATTGTTTTGGATGTGCTCGCAGCAATTGGCCTCGTAACAGCAATTGTCATGCATTACCAAGACGCATTTTCCGCCGACCTGATGACGTCACCATTCGGACTGCGACTAGCCGAAATGCTCGCGGCCTCAAACAACGAGATTCAAAACATCTTTCTTTTTGGTGGTATGGCCTTAGCGTTGATCAGTCGCATGATCTGGTTTTACCTGACGCAGTGGTTATTTCAGCTACTTGAAAAAGCGGATCAAGACCATGATAGCGATGCAACGGACCTTTATTGGACGCCGAAGCATTTATTGAAACGACAATATCAACTCCGGATCAGTCTCCAGGGCATTTTGATGGTCGGTGCCATTTTTCTGGCTTTAACTGGTGCCTTTAACTGGTTGCCAGTCGCGTCAGAGATGGCTTCACAAACGCGCCTACCAAGGACGGTATCTAGCAGCAGTGCCTCCGCCGCAAGTGCCTCGTCCGAAATCACCAATGAATCGGCCACTTCAAGTTCATGGACGCAAAATACCGACACCACCTACCCGATTGATGCTATGAAAACAGCACCACTTGCACCTGCCAGTGAGCTAGCGGGTCTGACAGACGCTGACCGGGCGGCCTTGTTCTTCACGGCTTACTGGACCCTCAACGGCTTACAACAATCCGAAGTCGCTGACTACGCAAACAGTACTAGTGAAACCTACAGTTATCATCTCGTCCCGGGATCTAGCAGCAAACTCATCGTGTTCTCTGAGTTTATCCCTTCGGTCAATCAGACAGACTATATGTTTTATGCCCTGATTGATGGTGAGCAGGTTGCCTTCTACAATATGTATCAGTCCAAAACGCCTATTACCAGTCTTGCTAGTCAATACAGCCTCACGGTTTCCGGTACCACTTTGCGGCCTAGCATGCCTGAAATACGTGACAGTGACATGAACATGCGGCAGCTCATTGGGGCCTTTAAGTCCGATAAAAGTTTCGATCAGACTAAGAAAGGCTTGCATCGAGGGGCGGATATACCGCTATAGTGCGCTACAACTAAAGCGACTACCTGCGAAGCCTCACTAAGCTTTCAGATAGCCGCTTTTTATTGATCATGCTTGGTTAAATTCAAAGATAGGCTCTTTTTCATAGGGATCATGACATTTGTCACATGCCATTCATGACATTCGCGACTACTGGCCAGCCCACTCACCGCGTAGTATCAATGGTGGAGGTGGACGAAATGACCACAGTAATTCAAGCAGAACATTTAAAATTTAGCTACGGTGATAAAGCAGTCCTAAAAGACATTAATTTGACGGTTCAGCCAGGTGAAATTGTCGGCTTAATTGGTGTTAACGGCGCAGGAAAGACCACATTACTTAATATCTTGCTCGGACTACTATCAGGAACAGGTACCGTCAAGGTTTTTGATCAACAACCAGGTACAACTGCTATCAAGGGGCGACTTGGTTCAATGCTGCAAGGCGACATGATCATTCCTAGCATCACGGTTGGGGATATTCTGGCTCTTGCTGCTGCCGAGACGCCTGATGCGCTTGATCCAGCTGCATTACTCGAAGAGCTGCAACTGCAACAGCTTAAATCGCAACGGCTCGGCAGTCTTTCCGGTGGTCAGTTACGTCGAGTTACATTCGCCGTTGCCTTAATTGGTCAGCCTGATTTGCTCTTTCTTGATGAACCGACTGTCGGCATGGACGCCACTGCACGCAAAGAATTCTGGAACAAAATCGAGCAACTTCGGCAACAAGGGAAAACGATTATCATCACCAGTCATTATCTTGAAGAAATTCAACAGGTCGCTGATCGTTTGTTGATTTTACAAGATGGTCGCTTCACTTTTGACGGCTCACTCCAACAACTTCAAAAAAAGCATTTAGGCGCTACCATTACTTTTGAAACCGATCTGCAACCCGCCATCTTTAAAGGACTCGCTGCTGTTGATCAGGTTCACAGTATCGGTTCCAAACTTGCGATCCATAGCAACAATGGCGATCAAACGCTTAAGTCACTCGTCCCAATGCTTGATCGTTTGCATCAAATCAACCTCAGTCGTAAATCACTTGAAGATATCTTCTTACAATTAACTAAACAGGAGGCAGAAAAATGAAAACACTCTTAGCGCAACTGGCCTTTGATGGCAAGCGGTTAGTCGTCCGCAATTCTTCGTTTATTTTCTTCTCACTCTTAATGCCCGCAGGATTTTATTTGCTCTATACCAAAATGATGATCAGCGGCTCTGCAACTGAAATTAAATATTTTAATATCAGTTATATGGATCAGATGATTGTCTATAGCATTTTGATTAATGCTTTCTTCAGCATTGCATCCATCTTAAAGCGTGACCGCGATAAGGGGTTCACAACCTTTCTAAGACTATCTCCGCATGGCACTTTGCCCTACTATGTGTCAATCACCTTTTGGATGCTCATGATGAGTTTACTCTCAGTCATCGTGTTAGGCAGCATTGCTGTTGGTGTCAATAATGTGAGCCTTGGTACCGACCAATGGCTAGGACTCCTTGGTGTCGTTTTGATTGGACAGCTGCCAGTGCTCATGATTGGCATCGCATTGTCGTATATCCATCGCGAAGAAATGCTCAGTCTTGCTAGTAACCTGCTCACCTTTCCAATGGCGATTATCAGCGGCTTGTGGTGGCGAATCACCATGCTGCCAAACTGGTTACAAGTTATTGGCAAGCAGATGCCAACCTACTTTGTAAACAAGCTCTTAAATCAACTCACTTCACGTGCTACAGTAGACTTAACTAATTTAGTTGGTATTGTGGTCTGGTTTGTGCTTGGCAGTTTGCTAGTTGTTGCGATGACCAAACACGAACAACGAAAGGGCGTGGCTTTGGGTGAGGCATAGTCTCCGTTCATGGTTAAGAAATCTCGAATGGACCAGCTATATTTGGCTGGTCTATTTGCCGTACATCATGTCAGAATTTGTGCCAGTAAAATCAATCAATGATTGGCTTTGGATAGGTTTAGGTATCCTGTTTCTAATTGTCTATATCTTAGTAAACGAGGTCGATCATTGGCTGCCAGTTACGATTCCGCTTGAACTCGCCATTGCAGGTATTTTCTCTATTTTTGCCCTCAACAATTACATGATTATTTACCCTGGTTGGCAAGTTCCTTTTATCTTAGCCCGTTTTCCACGAAAATATTTCCGTTGGTTTGCCGCGGCTTTTTATTTAATCATTTTTGTAAGTTTATGGCGCGTTAATCAGCTTCATCCCGGGATTATCAATATCAATAATCCTGATATGTTTATTCTGATTTTTCCACTTGTTTCGCCTATCATCTCTTATACTGTTTCCCGGTCAGTTATCCATCAACGGCAATTACGTCAAACCAATCGGCGACTTCAAGCAATTGTCCGGCGAGGTGAACGCGAACGAATCGCCCGAGACTTGCACGATACGCTCGGTCAGAGCTTTTCGATGATTACGCTTAAAACCGAATTAGCAAAAAAGTTGCTCGTGAAGGCGCCTGACCGCGTCGCTCAAGAGTTAGACGATATTGCACAAACTAGTCGAGATGACTTACAGTTAGTCCGTTCGATTGTTAACGATCTGCACCAGCAGTCCCTCAGCGAAATGATGTTGATGCAAGGCAAGAATCTTGCTGAGGCAAATGTCGTTCTGCTAACCAGTGGCGAAAGTGAGGCCGCTGAATGGCCGACAAAAGTACAAATTCGTCTGAGTGCGGTCATTTCTGAGGCTATCACCAATGTCATCCGCCACGCTCACGCGCATCAGGTAGAGATGATATTTGAGCAGAATCCAAATGGCTATCTGGTTGAGATTCAAGATGATGGCCATTCCAAAAGTTATAAGCGCACAGGATCAAACGGTATTAGTGGCATGCAACAACGTATGAAAGAAGTTAATGGAACGTTTACGATTAATCACAACCGCCAAGGCACTCAAGTTTCACTCACTTTACCAAAGGAGCAGCTATCACAATGATTACCTTATATCTCGCGGAAGATCAAAGTATGTTAAACTCCGCCCTCACCCAGCTACTAGACTTGGAAGATGATCTACACGTACTAGGCAGTGCTGGTGATGGTGCAAAAGCATGGCAGGACATTCAGCAACTCAAACCGGACGTTGCCGTTCTAGATATTGAGATGCCCAAGTTAACCGGATTGGACGTTGCCGATAAGATTCATGGCAGCCAGTTAGCAACAAAAATTATTATCTTAACGACCTTCGCGCAGAAAGCTTACTTTGAACGCGCTATTGCTGCCCAAGTGAATGGTTATCTGCTCAAAGACAGCCCCAGTGATGATTTGATTGATGTTATTCGAAAAGTGATGACGGGCCAAACGGTTTATGCCCCGGAATTAGTCACGAATATGGTGACCGCTGAAAGCAATCCCCTTACTGATCGCGAACTCGCTGTTTTGGCAGAAGTCGCCAGCGGCTTATCCTCAAAACAAATTGCTGCATCGCTGTTTCTCTCGGAAGGAACCGTCCGCAATTATTTGTCTGCTATTTTCAGTAAACTCGGTGTTCATAATCGAATTGAGGCCGTGCAGATGGCTAAGAAGAATAAGTGGTTGGAGTAACAGATTCTATCAAGCAAAACAAACAATGCCCGTTTCCCAACATATTGAGAAACGGGCATTGTTAATTTGATGTCAGTTCAGGTCAAGTCTATGAAGCATGGCTCATTCTCGTGACGCTTAATACGACTGAATCGTTGCACCAATCAGTCCCGGTCCTGTATGAACCCCCAATGACGGCGAGATCTCACCAATAAAATCAACCGGTCGGCCAGTCACTTCGCGCAATTTTTCTGCCAACTTTTTAACCAAAGCTGGATTTTGACCATGGGCAACTCCTAGACGATAATGAGCGCTATTTAAGCAATCCGTTTTGACTTGTTCAACCAATTTCCGAATCGCTTTATCTTCGGATCGCGCCTTAAAAAGAGGGTAGTAGACGCCTTCTGGATCACATGAGATCACCGGTTTAATGTGCAAAACCGAACCGACAAGGCCTGCCACTCGGCCGATTCGACCGCCGGCACTGAGGTACTTCAAAGTTGGCACGTAGAAATAAATCCGACTTTTGACGATTGAGGCACGAACTTTTGCAATCACGTCCTGAAAGGATTCCCCTGCATTGATCAATGATGCGGCATAGGCTGCTTGGATGCCACTGCCAATGCCGATGCTTTTTGTGTCAAGAATGGTTACGGTGTCAGCGGGAAAATCTTGCGCGGCCAATTGAAAGACGTTGTTCGTCACAGACAACGCGCTCGAAATTGTGATACCGAGGATTTGCTGATAACCAGACGCGAACAACCGATCCATCGCCTCTTTGGCAGCTTGCGGTGACGGACTTGAAGTCTGCGGCAATGTTTCTGCCGTTGCTAGCGCCGAATAAAATTCATCCGGTGTGATATCAACTGCATCAAGGTAATTATGCCCATTCATAGTAATATTCAGCGGTACGACTGCAATATTTTTATTTTCATCAAGAACACTTTGAGGGACATCAGAACCCGAATCAACGACAATTGCAATTTTTTTGGTCATGTTCTGCCTCCTTGCGGCTTTAATATCCATATTATATGGTTTCTAAGACTAGATGTAAATAGGTTCACCACATATATCTTTTTCCGTTCATGTGAATATTCAGCCAGTTTTGCCAACAAAAGTCGCTTCCACAGCAAAAAGAGAGTCAACCAGTCACGGTCAACTCCCTTTTGTCCTATTTCCGACGAAGTTTTGTGGTTACATCGCAATATCCCCATTCTTAGAAACTTTCATGAAGATTAGCAAGGAAATCACTGTCAACGCGGTCAAAATCGTTGATAGTGCAGCGGCAACGCCGTAATTTCCACGAATAACTTCGGTATAAATGGCTACTGTCATTGTCCGAGTCTTGACGTTGTACAACAGAATGGATGTGGATAATTCTGAGATCATCGTGACCCATGAAAGAATGGCCCCATACTAATCCCTCGTTTTGAATGCGCTTACGCATATCAAGTTTACACGAGCCGATCTGTTCTGTCAGGCATGGCGATTTTTATTGATTTTGTTCTGGGCGATTTTGCCGCTTATTAAAGCTTCTTGACCAACACCAAACAAGGATTCCAAGCATCCCATAATGTCGGAAAAACTTCCAATCGCTCAAATCCCACTGACTCGTAAAAACGGATGGTTTGATCATATTCAGGATAATGACCTTCATCAACCGTTTTTACCTGCAGGTAGTGGGCATGTTGTTTAGCGTCGGCTTCTAATGCCTTTACCAGCTGATGGCCAATCCCTTGATGATGAAAGTGTTTCTTAATGCCCATACAACTGATTTCGCCGCTTGCCTTGCTGGTTTGCCGATAATCGATAAACCCAATCGCCTGACCTTCATAGCAAGCAACCCATAAAGATAGTTTTGCAGCCTCTTCAACATAAGTGTTAGTTGCATCCGGCAAGCCAAACCATTCGGGCAAATCGGCCAAAACAGCCCGCACAATCGCTTGCTTTAGGTCTGGATCTTCTTCGCGAGCGACTGTGATACCTTTATTTGTTGGCATTTATTGTCCTTTCTCCAACTGAAACTAAGTGTTTGACGAAAAAAAGCTCTGCTGCGTCAATTTCCGGGTAGGTCAGCTGGCCAAATTGCTCAAAGCCAAGTGCCTTATAAAACGCCGCCCCTTGATACGACATGGTATCGAGGTGAACAATCGGACAGCCAAAATCTTTTAAGGCATTTAATAAAGCATCAACGAGAGCCGTGCCAATACCTGCATGTCTGTTAGTTTCGGCTACCCATAGACTTTCAATATAGCCGATTTTATACATGGTGCTGTAACCGAAAATGCCGCCAATACATTGGCCATTTTCTTCCGCTAAAAAAGTAAATGTCACACCCATTTTTTCTTGCAGTAGTGGTTTCATTTTCACATTGTAGGCATGAAGTTTATTCTCAATGGCTTCCATCGCTGGGTCTTCAGCCGCCTCCATTATGCGGCGACCGCCTCAATTGAAAAAGTCGCTGATACGGTAAAGACGATTGGCAGCGACAATGGTTTGACAAGAAAATATTCAATCACCCTGGCCTAATCATAATCACGTTTGGCAAATTCGTGATAGCCGTTTTCAAGATAAAATGCTGGTGCTTGATAATCAAAAGTTTCTAATCGCACCCTTTTGCAACCAGCAGCTTGCAAGCCTTGTTCGACAGTTGCTAACAAGGCACGCCCTAACCCCTGTCGCCGCATGGTTTCATCTACCCAGAGCAACTCGATATAACCAATCGCATTGTCATCCGAACTCGCCGCAACACCGCCAACCACTTGGTCACCTTTTTTGATGACGTACGCAAATGACACGTCGGCACCTGCTCCGTTGAAGGGATGCTGATGCCGATTAAATTCGTCCAGTTTTTCTTCTAAAGCCCATCCCTGATCGGCCGTTCCTGCTTTAATTTGCATTCCTTCCTCCAAAATCCCCCAAATGCCATTCCCTGCAGTAATTTTACCAAGTCGCCAAAAAATCATAAGAAGGTTCGTTTACTTATGGTTACGATTATACAAAAAACAACTGGCGAATTGAACAAATACTATGAGTCATCATTCTCTTTTAAGACATGTGCTTTTTCAGATTCCGAATAATAATTACCCATAAGAGGCAGGCCAACATTGCCGCTGTATATGGCATTGTTGGCCTGTTTGAGGGCTGTGGATGATTGCTCAATGTTTCATTGATCAATCTCTGAAGAGGTCTGAACGTAACCGGCAATAGCCTCATGATAAGCCTGCAACAAGCTATGGACGTATTGCTTGGGTGCGGTTGATTGCTTGACCTGTTGCCAAAGAATCGCGGCAACCTTTAGGCGCGGTCGAAATTGCCTAGTCGCCGGATCAGCAAAAAAGTCATGAACGAAACGATTCCATTCATATGTTTTTTCTTCGGCATTTTCCGCGAGAAATTGTTGACGAGCTTTTGAATTGCGAGTTGCCTGATAAACGTCAATTAAATCAGCGACCTTTAATGCTAATTGGGGTTGCGCTTCCGCTTGACGTTTGAGAACGGCCATAGGTTTTGTGAATGCGAACTTGCTGACATGAAAGTACGCAGCAAAAAATTGTCGCGCCGCAGCATTGAAGGAAAATCCAGAGTTGGCGAGGGGCGTCGTTACCGATAATTCCTTAACAGGTTTAGCCAGTCGTTTAACCTTGCTCGTTGGTGTGTCAAGCCGCTGCCCTGCCACCAATGCTTGCAAACGCTGATTTAATACCGCCTTTGTACCACCAGCAGGTAAACGATGCTGTCGGCAAATTGCCACCAACTCTGTTTTGTAATGATAATGTTTGAAAAAGTCTTCATTCAAATCCAACGGTTCACTCCTTATTATGAGCGCAAAATAGGTTACTATCGGCAAAATCGATGGCTCTGTCTCACTCATTTTGAATATCAATGATTTGTAAAAGTACCGATAAGTTTACTTGAAGCATGAGTCTCGTTCAAACAGACCTTGTCAATAGTGTCGTTCGGACACAAGCATCACTGCTTCACCCGCATTAACCATCAGTAACGCTGTGCGGCTTCCCTTCCACCCGCAGAACTTCCTGCACACTTGGCCGTTGTCGCATTCGCTCGTCAAAGGCCTTTAATTTTGGCAAATGATCAAATGAAAAATCAAGCCGGTGCATCCAATTTGTCATGACAAACAGATAAGGATCCGTCATTGAAAAATGCTGCCCCATTAGCCATGGTCCCTGAAACCGTGCTTCAACATAAGCTAGTCGCGGGGCAACTCGCTGCCACACCAACCGTTTGCTATCATCCGTATTAGGTAGCCAATTACCCTTCCGAAAAAGGCGAAATAAAGTTTTTGTGGAGTTCTGTGGCAATATAGTTGAGCCACACCCGCTCCTGCCACTATTCATCTGTGGCATAATTGCTACTATCATTTTGTCGGGCTTGAAAGTCAATGTACTCTAAAATCACAGCACATTCTGTTAAGTATTGTTCTGGCGCTATTTGCAAGGTCGGCACATAAGACTTGGCGTTAATTTGATCGTAATCGCCACCGCGCCAAGTTTTTTGATCTAAGTTCACCTTTTCCAACTCAAAATTAAGTCCCGCGTCAGTCAGTAGAATATGCGGTGCCATTGCACTGGTTCCTGAAGCATAAAATAATTTAAGCATGTGGTACATCTCCTTTATTCGATGAATATCGAACAAGCAAGCCAAAAATTACAGGGTCGCTAAAAACCCCGGTAAAAACCGATCAAAAGCTGCCGTATTGATAGACAGATACTTGATTTGTGCTACTTGGCGCGTATTCGTCAAGCCCGCTAACCGCATAGCTCGAAAATGATATGACACTGTCGATTTACTCAAATTTAACTGGGCACTGACTTCTGAGCACGTCAATTCTCGACCAGCATGATAAAGGATACGCAAAATCTCAATTCGATGCGGTTCACCTAAAACTTTAAAAATATTCGCCATTGTTTGATCTGCTTGTTCGATATTCATAGAACAAGCGTAATTCTTTTGATCCTGAATGACAACCCCAGTGATCTAATCAGCTAGCATCAAGGCAGCATCTCAAAAAACCACCGATCAATTCTAATTTGCGAATTGATCGGTGGTTCAGATGAATCATGCAACTTTAATAAAACGATGGTTTGTCCCACTCAGTCCCCGGTTCAACAACGCCAATATTTGCGTATTGGTATAAGCTAGGCTGTCTCACGATGGCAGTCACTAACTTCGCCACTGCTTGACGTGTTACCTGAGTTCCGCGCAATGGCTGGCCTTCTGGCACGATTTGATACTTTTCGTTGCCGTTTTCGTCGTATAACCATGTCATGCGAAGATAAGTGGTATTCAAGCCGCTGTCTAAAATCACCTTTGCGGCCTGTTTGTATGGTGTGTAATCTCCCATCATCCGCGCATTCCAGTTGCCAAACTTGCCGGCAACTTCATCGTCAATCCCAAGGCCGCCTGCGACAATCAACCGTTGGACACCGGTATGTTTCATCGCTGTGACAACATTTTGATTACCGACGAGACTGGAACTTGCCAGAAAAACGATGTCTTGATTCGGCATAACCTGTTCAATATCGGCTTCTTGATTCCAGTCGCCGTCAACCAACGTCACACGCGACTCACCTGCATATTGCCCTAACCGTTGCGGTGCTCGGCGGGCAAATAGCGTCAAGTTCACAGTTTTATCTGCCAACAAATCTGGAATTAAAAAGCGTGAAATCTGACTGGCAGCACCAAGTATGAGGACGTTTATCATTCGCCATACACTTCTTTCGCCAGATTAAACGCAGACCACGCCTTTGGCCAGCCGGCGTAAAAAGCGAGATGAGTGATTTCAGCAACGACTTCCTCTTTCGTCAGGCCGTGTTCTTTTCCTAATTGTAAATGGGCTTTGAGTTGTGGAAAATCGCCACTGGTCATAAGGCAAGCAATCGTGATCATGCTGCGATCATGGGCAGATAGTTCATTCTCTTTTGCCCAAACTTCCCCAAACAAAACATCGTCATTCAATGCAGCAAACTGTGGAGCAAATTTTCCCAACTGTTTGCGTCCTGCTGTTTGTTTTGCCATCTTATTGTGCCTCCGTTAGCTGCGCATAAGCTTGATCCGAAACAGGTTCCAACCATTCACTAGTACCTTTGGTGATCGCCACATGACTAAACCAGCTGTCCTTAGTTGCGCCGTGCCAGTGCTTCACGCCTTCATGAATCGTGACCACATCACCGGGATGCAGCAATTGTGCTGGCTTACCGGCTTCCTGGTACCAGCCCTCACCGCTTGTGACCAGTAAAATCTGAAAACCATTGTGATGAATATGCCAATTGTTCCGGCAACCAGGTTCGAATGTCACGTTGGCAACAGTCACATCGATCTCATCTGCCGCGGCGACCAAACCATTCAGATAACTGTTGCCCGTAAAATACTGTTGGTAAGCGGTATTAGCTTCACCTAAGCCGAATAATCCGGCGTTTTGATTCTTGTCATTCATGACGAATGCCTTCTTTCAATGTTTAAGTTTATTATCGGTCCGATGGCTTAAAATGTATAATGCTTATATAGCATATAGTATTATGATATTTCCTTATGTATCGGAGGCCTTTTCATGGAATTACGAACATTGCGCTATCTCGTGGCGATTGCCGACGCCGGTACGATTACGGCCGCTGCCAATGCCATCCATATTTCGCAACCTGCTTTGTCGCGGCAAATGCAGGAGTTGGAAACAGAACTCGGTACAAAGCTGTTTAACCGAAAAAGTCGGGCAATAAGCTTAACCGCTAATGGGACGTATTTGGTGAATCGCGCCAGACAAATTCTCACGTTGACAGACGCTGCGGTTGCAGACATTGTCGATGACCATGCCGTCAGCGGTACGCTGGCAATTGGTCTTGGCGAGTCACGACTTAATCAGATTGTGTTAAAGGCAGCGCAACAATTGATCGCTGCTTTTCCTGATGTGACACTGCAGCTATACAGCGGCAATGCCGATGATATTAAGGAGCGGTTAGACCATGGTTTACTCGACTTTGGCGTCGTGATTGATCCGGCCGACACGTATAAATATGCCTATCGCCGTATCCCAGGTGAAAATCGCTGGGGCCTTCTCATCCCCATTTCTGATCCGCTAGCGGCGCAAACCGCTATTTCACCAGAAACGATTCGGGGTCAAGCGTTGATCGTTTCGGAGCGCGAACCAGTTGTCAAAATGCTCACTGATTGGGCCGGCCATGCCTTTAACGCCAATCAAGTCGTGGCACGCTACAACTTAATTTACAATGCTGGCCTGCTCGCTCAACTCGGTTCAGGCTATATTGTCGGTCTCAGCCATTTAATCGGCCATGATGAAATGCAGCTAAAATTCATTCCCTTTTCTCCGACACTAACCACCAAGATGGCCTTAATCTGGACGAAAAACGTCCCAATGTCTGGCGCTGCTCAGAAATTTTTGGAAATTTTCAACCAATTAATCGAGACTGTTTAGCAAGCAACTAAAAAAAGATCCGCACAAGGCCAACTAGCCAAAATGCGGATCATTTTTAAATCTTAAAAAGTCGGTTACAGTTCCTTGTTTCGCAACATTAATGCTGACGAGCCAATCATCACAACCAATAGCACTAAACTGACAGCGATGTACGGTGGCAATGCACTAACCTTCATGCCACCGACGCCGATATTTTGGGCGACGCCGAAGAAGTCGATATATTTAATCCAGTCCCACTCACCGAGTACATGGAGCACACTCACAATGAGGGGGAAGACCACCACCACAATCGCCGGTATCATAATCGACCCAGTTAATACCAGCAGGAACACGCCAATGCTGAAGATCACACTCACAAAGAAGGTCGCAGCCACGAAACTCAGACTAAAGGTTCCAAACAATGTTCCCAAGCTCCCGCCTAATGGGCGTCCAGCAACAAGTCCGGCCATCAGTACGGTTAGGAAATTGACAGCGAATAGTAGCAGTAAGTCCAGTAACATCACCAAATACTTGGCTAGGACAAACGCTAACCGCGAGATACCCGAGATTAAGGTGTTTTTGTAAACCTTTTGACTGAACTCATATCCGAAAACAATGACAAAAACGCCGATAAAAACGTAAAGTAGCATCGTTTCACCCATATTCGCCACTTTAATGCCAGTTAAAACTGACCACGATTTACCCCCAACTTGGGCAAATTGACCACTGTCGCCACGCACTGTCACGCCGCCAACACTCTGTCCCAAAGTTGTCGTGGCCGCATAGATAATTGTCAGCACAAGCATGATGTACATGCCCGTTGTATGGACTTGACGATAGAAGTCGGCCCGAATTTGATTAATCATGCTTGCCCCTCCTGCTTCTCTGTTTGCCCCAGTAACTGCATGTAAAATTGTTCCAGTGACCCAGCTTGATGACTGATATCCTGAACACCCACGCCACTGGTCACAAGCAATTGGTTCACCGCCGCTGCATTAACTTCCGGTTGTCTCAACAAAAGATGATGATCGTCAATGATGTCAAAATCTTGATACCCATGTTGATCCAAAACCTGTGCTGCCAGTGCCGTATCATCAACGGTAGCCGCTAAGCCTGATTGATTGGCTTTATCCAGCTCAGCCTTGGTCAGTTGTTTGATCATCCGTCCATGATGAATAATGCCAAAACGGGTGGACACTTGGTACAACTCACTTAAAATATGGCTGGAGATTAGAATGGTTGTCTGCTGCTCCTCGTTCAAGCGTTTCAATAATTGGCGAAATTCCATAATACCCGAAGGATCAAGGCCGTTAATCGGTTCATCAAGAATCAGAAAATCCGGACGCGGTAAAATCGCTAACGCCAAACCTAGTCGTTGTTTCTGTCCTAAAGAAAGATGTTTGACTTTGGTGGTTTGCTTCGCTTTGAGTCCGACAAAATCAATGGCTTCCGTGATGGCCTGTTTATCTTGAATGCCATGTTGAATGGCGCACAACCGCAAATTTTGGTAAACGGTCAACTTCTCAAACGCTGCTGGGCTTTCAATCACAGCTCCAATTCGACTAAGTGCATGTTGATAGTGACCAGCTTGCTCACCTAGTAATGTGACGGTTCCGTGCTGCATCGGTGACAAGCCGGTAATCAACCGCATTAAAGTAGTCTTACCCGCCCCGTTTTCGCCAATTAAGCCATAAATATCCCCTTTTTCAACTGTGAAACTGACCTGATCTAATGCCTGAAAACGTCCAAACTGTTTGCTAACATGTTCAATCGTTAACACTGATTGTGTCATAGCAATCTCCCTCCACCATTTTGTCACCGCTTTTTGCTTACAAAATCAGCTTAACGGGCCTTTCTTAACTGGCTATATAATGAATCCTTAATTAAACCTAAATTGTGAAAAACTGCTCTTATAGCTTACACTATTAGGAGAGAGCGTGAGCAGCCGCGGTTAGAAACCGGAGCATAAGCGGCCTCAAGTGCGATGGTCGCACTTTGACCATTGTACTTGAGGTACTTATGTGCAGGTTTCTGCGCCTGCGAACGCGTTTAGGAGGTGTGACAGCATGGGCAAAATCTTAATTGTCGAAGATCATCAAGATATTCAAGCCTTGTTAAGAGATGTATTATCACCCTACTACGCTGTGATCCAAGCTTATGACGGTATCAGTGCCTTAGCACAATTTCATCAGGAAGCACCTGACTTGATTATTCTTGACTTAATGCTGCCAAACGTCACCGGTGAAAGTGTTTTGACGACCATTCGCAAAACGTCTAGCGTGCCAGTTTTGGTCCTTACCGCCATTCAAGACAAGCAAAAAACTGTCGCGCTTCTGCAACAAGGCGCCAATGATTATTTAACCAAACCATTTGACATTGACGAGTTATTGGCTCGGGTTCAGGTGCAGTTGCGTCAAACGTTGCCTGCACCATCGGCTAAAGCACAAGATCACTTACAGGTTGGTGAAATCACGCTGAATCTCAAACGTCATGCGGTTACTGTCAACAATCAACCGCTGACCCTGCCGAAAAAAGAGTATGCGATGCTGGCGTTGATGATGCGCGATCCCCATCAAGTTTTCGACAAACAACAATTATATGAGCAGGTGTGGGGCGAGCCGTTCATGAACGCAGATAATACGCTGAACGTGCACATTAGCAATTTACGCACCAAAATCAATGATCTGGCAAAAGATCCGAAGTATATTGTATCAATCTGGGGCATCGGCGTTCGGTTGATATAGCTAGTTAGCTACGGATCATTTTTAAGGATAACTGCTAGCAATCGAAAATTGTTTTTCAAAGGAGAAAGCTATGCTTGGTATCATCATCGGACTCAGCGTCATTTGTCTTGTATTGGCAATCATTCTTTTGTTGATCATCATCGATATCCGCCGTATCAATCGCGAACTCACCTATATTAATCACATCGAGACTAACGCTGGGGTGACAACCAATACCAATTTTCCTTTGGTTCGTAAACTCGCAGCTGGGATTAATGACAATCTGAATGCCACCCGCCAGTTGCGGCTTGAGCAAATTGCGCAAGAAAAAAAGATTCATCAGATGTTGCTGAATTTGACGCATGATATAAAAACCCCGCTGACCGTCGCTACTGGCTACATTCAACTTCTAAATCGCGATCCGCACGCCGACGCCAAACAATCGCTGGCCCGCGTGGCACACAATTTGCGATCTGTTAATTACTACTTACATTACCTGATGGACTTCAATCTCATTCAGGAGAAATCCACGGCGTTAAAGCTAAAACCCATCAACTTATCAAAATTACTGGAAACCGAATTATTTGATTATTTTGACCAATTGACGGCCAATGGTATGGAGGTAACCCCAAAAATCGCACCCAATCTTGTTTTAACAACCGATGAGACGATGATGCGCCGAGTTTTCCAAAATCTTATTGGTAACTGGCTAAAATATGCCAAGAATCAGGCTAGTGTCACGCTCGTTCGCCAAGATGAGCAGCACTTGACCATCACCTTCACCAACAACACCGACAAACCGCTTGCGAATGCTGACCAGCTCGTTGACAGGTTCTACACAACCGATTCAGCTCGGACAACCCAAAGCGTCGGCTTGGGTCTGAGCATCGTGCAATCACTCACCACCACGCTTGGCGGGAAAATGACGCTGCAAGCAGACAGGCAACAATTTGCTGTCACGCTCACCTTTCGCGACCACAACGTCTAAGATCACGCCTTTGCCCAGTCCATTCGTGAACTGGGTTTTTAAGCTGTCATTCAAAAAGCATCAGTTCATACAAAACACTTGCTTTTTGTAAGGAGATTGCTATTCTAGTAACAGCTTACAAATTGGAGGGGCATGATTTGAAAACACAACAAAAATGGCTTGTGGTTGCTGCTGCAGCACTCACTTTTGTACTGACTGCATGCGGTACCCAATCGAGCAAGGACAGTTCTAGTTCCAGCAAGCAACAGGTCTGGCACCGAATGGAAGCCGATGTGTTGCAAACGCTTGATCCAAGTAAAGCATCTGAAGGTGTCTCTGGACAGGCTATCATTGATACCATGAACGGGTTATATAAATACTACGGTCACGACCTGCAACCAGCCATGGCGACCAAAATCGTGAAGCCGACAAATAATGGCCTCACCTACACCTTTACGTTACGCGATGCCAAGTGGAGTGACGGCACCCCGGTCACAGCCCAAGATTTCGTTTTTGCTTGGCAGCGAACCGTTGATCCAGCTACCAAGTCCACTCAGGCCAACATGTACTCTGGCATCAAGAATGCGGACGACATTCGTGCAGGCAAAAAGCCGGCAACAGATCTGGGCATCAAGGCTATTAATGATAAAACTTTAGAAGTCACGCTTGAACACCCGATTCCTTACTTCAATAGCTTGTTAAATAACGTTGCGTTTTTCCCGCAACCTGCTAAGAAGGTTAAGGCATGGGGCGCCAAGTACGGTACCAAGTCGCAATATACTTTGTCGAACGGCGCTTTTAAATCCAAAGGCTGGACCGGCACTGGCGATAAATGGACAGAAGTTAAAAATACCAACTATTGGAACAAAAAGAATGTTCATTTGACGCAAATTGACGTTCAGGTAGTTAAGGATACCAATACGGCACTTGACCTATATCGCACTGGTAAACTTGACGATGCCAATTTAACCGGCCAGCTCGCTGCCCAACAAAAGGGCAAGACTGGTTATGTTGCCACTAAACGGGCCCGGACTTACTTCCTTGAATTAAATGAAAACAAGGTCCCGGCATTCAAGAATACCAAGATTCGCCAGGCCATCTCCATGGCGATCAATCGCGACTCTTTTGTTAAAAATGTGTTAGCTGACGGTTCTATTGTCGCCCGTGGCATTACCCCGGCTGATCTCAGTCAGTTGCCGGACAGCAGCACCGATTATGCAACAGCGGTCGCCAAGAACACGAAGACCATCACAACTTACAATAAGAAGAAAGCTCAAACATTGTGGGCAGAAGGCCTGAAAGAAGTTGGCACCAAAACAGTTGATGTTGAGCTGCTAGGTGATGATGTTGATGCAGTCAAGGCAACTCAAGAATATCTTCAAGGTGCTTTGCAAGAGAATTTGCCAGGCCTCAAAATCAGTATCGCTAGTGTGCCAGCTAAGAACCGTCAGCAGCGCGCTGCCACCCACGATTTTGACATGGTCCTCAGTACTTGGGGGGCGGATTATCCAGATCCCAACACTTATCTCGATTTGTTCACGAGTAGCAGTGAATACAACCATGGCCAGTGGCAAAATGCTGACTATGATAAGCTCATGGCTAAGAGTAACGGTGCGGATGCTAACAACCCGACTGCCCGCTTCAAGGACATGACTGAAGCTGAACAGTTGCTGGTCAATCAAGCCGGTGCCATCCCGCTGTATCAACTCGTTGCAGCACGCATGGTTAATCCGAAGATCCATGATCTGAAGACGAGCCCGGGCAACAGTTTCAACTTTGTTTACGCCTATCTGAAATAAGCGCTTCTTGGCGTTATGTAGCAAAACAGGCTTTCCTATAATGCGCGACTGACAAATAAAAGCGAACAACCTTCCCAACATTTTTGGGAAAATTGTTCGCTTTTTATTTCGTCTAAACAAATCACTGCGACTTAAAGACGTCAGTGCCAAGGCGGATCAATCATAGGTCAGATGGGACTCGGCCGAATTAATAAGCATTATCAGCATCAATCACTGGCGGCTCAATCGGTACCATTGTCCGCTGATGTTGACGATACGTGGCGATTTCTTTTACCCCGTGACGTTTAAGCATCGCTAGCGCATCAGCAAAGTTTGCCTCGTATTGCGGTCCTTCATGCGCATCACTGCCAATAGTAAACAAGTGACCACCCGCTGCTTGATACCAAGCAATCGCCTGATCATACAGTGGTGCATTGCCCCAGCGATACATTGACTTCGTATTCAACTCCAACGCCAAGTCATTTTCGACGGCAATGGTAAAAATTTGATCCAACAACGGCTTGCCCCAAGCTTCTAGCTGGTCCGGTGTGATGTCAAATCGGCGCAAGGCATAGTCAAAGTGTGCCAAGACGTCGGCATCATGAAATCGTTTGAGGCCAGCGAGCATCCGTTCAAAGTAATCTTCAAGCTGCTGTTTAGCTGGCATGGTGATCAATTGCTCATCCAGATAATCGTAATGACCATCATGATGAAAACTCAAAAGTGTCAAATCAAAGTCATGGTTGTCCAAGTACTGTCGGAATCGAGCATCGGCAGGAGCAAAATAGCCGGCTTCGATTCCAAGCAAGAATTCGTTCGGAAATTTTTCGGCCAGAGCCGCCTGCGTTGCCTTCATCCTAGCATAATCAGGCAGATTATCCCGGCCGCCATCATCAGGATTATCAAACTCTAAATGTTCTGTTGTCACGACAGGCGCCTTTGTCTGCGTTAAGTAATCACGGAGTTGGGCTTCGGAATCAAATGAATACAAGGTATGCATGTGCTGATCATAAATTGTCACGAATGAGTTCCTCCTTCTAGTGGGGTCAGTGTCCTTTACCCTACTGACAACCAATGCTAGTTAGGGTTTCGAACCATGACTTCTTATACCATAAGCATATCATAGACTGAACTTGCAATCGAAAACAGATGGCATCGCGTGAATCGACCGAGTTGCTGTGTTTGTGAACATGTTTTATGAAACAAATCAAAAACGACCTGTGTTATCCCCTAAAAATGAGGATGACACAGGTCGTTGTTTCTAACAATTTAACTGGAAATCATGCAAACTTAGAAATCGGCCCATCTGCATGTTGCGCTTGCAACGCATCAAATGCTTGCGGAGATAATTTGCCGAGATCAACAAGCTTGGTTTCAATTTGATCTAACACACTGGCACGGTCAGCTGCTGAGTGCATAAAGTCATAACGATCACGATCAATTGTAATCATAGACGAGCGCGTATCACCCTTCGCCCAATCACGATAAGCTGTGTTGACCCGCCGATAGTAATCGATCAACTCCGGCTTTTCGCGAATATCTTCCATATCGCGACCACGACTTTGAATTTCGTCAATTTCGTGATCTGGATCAATTTTCAGATAAACTGCTAGATCAGGAAAACCGTTCCAAGGACTGCCATTGACATTACTTTGCATCTCTTGAGACAGTGTCACATAAACATTGAAATCAACATCATCGATTTCACCGTGTTTATGCAACTGCGAGGCCATCACGAAGTCTGATTCAAGCGAAGAATCCATGATCGCGTTTTCTTGGGTCACAGCCTTCTTCAATTGCTGGTAACGGAACGTGAGAAATGCAATCTGCAACATCGCGCCGGTTCGCTTACGACTCTCAACGCCTGCACCATAAAATTTTTGCAACATATTGGCGATCATGCCATTACCTTCAACATCTTCATAATATGCCGGTGCCTGCATATCTTCTGACAAAACTTTTGTCAGCGACGTTTTTCCTGCACCAATACTGCCTAAAATGTAGATCACAGATCTCGCTCCTCAATTATGTTTATTATGTTGCGCCAACAACAAACATTACCACAAACACAGCTAAAGCACCACTTAGATCGTTTTTAGACCCAGCTGCTTGCGGCCCCGATTGAACCATGGACTAACCGTGAAGGCCAAAATATCATTAATGACGTAAATGCTGGCATTAATCGCCATCGCTAAACTGGCATCCCCTTGCGCAAAAGTAATGGCCCATAAAACGAGCTGAGCCACGCCACTGAACAACCACCAGAAGTATTGATTGTTGTATCGCAGGAAGCAAACAATCCCACCAGTCAATGAAATCGCAAAAGCCATACCATCAAAAATCGGCCGCGGATCATTGGTAAACTGGCCGATCAAATAGGCGCTCACCGCCCACACAATCAACGTAAAGCCAATTGACAGCATCCATTTCTGGGCATTGAATGTCTTCAAGTTGTTCTTAGTATCATCATTCCAAGTCCGAACGCTAATCAAAACTGGCAAATCAAGTGTCACCACATAGGCTAGCTGTTCAAACATTGATAGATAATTGCGGGCGATAAAGCCGACATAGATAAAACATGCGGCACTCAAAAGACCTAACCACCCATTGACTGCTTTAGTGGCATTAATGGCCAAGACGCAAAGCACACCCAAAGTTGTCCCAATAAAGGTAATGATAGTCACGGGGGTTATCTTAGCATCTACAAGGGTCATCAACTGACACCCAAAAGCAAACCAGAACAAATAATAGTTCTGCTGCGGCCACCCCTTCAACTGATGCATCAACCAACTAAAATAATTCCCAGATGTTTGCACAAACAAGACTCCCTTAAACTTTCGTTTTCGTTGCATTGACAACGACCATGCTCTATTATGCAACAAATTTTTTTAAATGTAAGTCTTGAATATACAATATATTGGTGTTAGCGAGTGTGCTCACCACTACATGTGCCATTTTAGGTGAACCGCTTACACAACGCTAATCACAGCAAAAATAGCATGGGATCAGCAGAAATGATGCTTTTGGGGCATTAGCAAAGTCGCTTCTTAGAAAATCTAACGTGCCCAAGATGGCAGTCATACACCAGTTACATTGCGTGAAGCCCGATATAAACGATCAAGCAACTTCTGATCGTGTAATTCGGGCCGCTGATTCCAAGCCCATAATGCTGGGTAACCTCGCAAACCACGCCATGCATGTGGTGCATAAATCACGCCGCCTTGCGCATTGGGGTCGGTTGCCGCATACAGTGCTGGCAATGCCGCCTGATCTGGCGATTGCCGGAGAAACGGCAGCAAGCAAAAACTCAACGCACCCATTCGCATCAACCACGCAGTTTTCCTTGAGCTGATTGTTTTCAAACTCGTTGCGGCTAATCCCGGACTTGAGCCAGTCACGGTCACCGACTGTCCTGCCTCTGTCAATAGCTGATTGAGCTTAACCACCATCATCGCTTGCGCCAGCTTGGTAGTCGTATAAATCGTCCAAGGGCGATAGTCATGGCCATCAAACTGATTAAAGGTCAAATGTGGTCGACCCATGGCGATTGAGGCAACGTTAACCACACGGGCATGATCCGATCGCAATAGTAGCGGCATCAGTTCGATTGTTAAGATAAATCCGGCAAAATAATTCACTGCCCACATCAGCTCGAGACCGTCACGGGTCAAGGTACGTTTAGCGGGCATCATCACACCGGCATTATTGATTAAAATATCCAGCTTAGGAAGCATCCTCAGCAGGCGGTTGGCTAAGTGTTTAGTGGCTGCTTGATCCGCCAGATCAGCGCCCATAAACGTGACATTTTGTTGACCGGTTTGCGCCCTTAACTTGGCTGCAGCAGTGACGCCTTTTGATGCCTGTTTGCCAACGATGATCACCGTCGCCCCGTGCCGCAACAAAGCAGCACTCATTGCAAACCCAACTCCGCTGGTACCACCTGTTACCACCGCATAGCTGCCGTGAAGATCAGGCATATTCTTTTGCGTCCAATGTCGTATCGGTTCCCGCATAGGCCAGTACCTCCGTTTCAACAACAACTGCCATTTGACTGCACGAATTTATGCCTTTTTACGCCGTTTCAACATCACCCGCAGGTTGCCTTGTGCACGTTGAAATTGAAGAAACTGGCGGCGCGTCCGTTCAACCATCTGGTAGCGCTTCGGATTCTTTTTATAAAAGTCTTGATGATAGTTCTCGGCTGGCCAAAAAGTCGCAACAGGTTCAATTGCAGTGATGATTGGCCGCAAATAACGCCCAGAAGCAGCCAATTCAGCCTTAGCCGCTTCCGCTATCTGGCGTTGCGTATCGTCTTTGACAAAAATCACAGGACGATATTGACTGCCGCGATCTTGAAATTGCCCCAGTGCATCAGTCGGATCAGTTAAATGAAAATAAAGCGCCACTAATGCCGCGTAGCTCATTTTGCGGGTATCAAAAATAATTTCAACCGCTTCAACATGCCCGGTATAGCCGCCGATCACATGTTCATAAGTGGGATGTGCGCTATGCCCGCCAGTGTACCCCGAAGTGACTGCGGTGATACCAGGCAAATCGACGAATGGTTCAACCATACACCAGAAACAACCGCCAGCAAAAATGGCCCGCTCCTGAAACGGCATGTCGCGATCAAAATGGGCACTCAAATCTGTCTGCACAGCCCCTGCTGGATCACCGGTCTCTGCTCGATAAAAGTCAGCCACATCCGGGGTCAGGTTATCACGCATCGCCAATGGCCGCAAAGATGATTCAAGTTGCGCCCAGCCTTCCGCCACTGGTCGCCCGGCCTCTACCAAATGTTTGGCCTGGCGCAATTGTTCGCGCTCAAATGCACGCGTTCCCGGTGCAAGCATCAAGTTAGTCACCTTAGCTAAAAATACGTCTTGCTCCATGTCACCAGCTCCTTTTGAATGTGCTTATCAACTTAACGACGATGAATAAGCTTGTCTATTTTTACTAAGTTATCACGGTCACAAAAACTGTGATGGCCCATATCTTAAGGACAAGTATACGCGCGAATGGTGAATTTCGATAGCGCACAATCTTTTTACTCTGATGAACTTAACCGAGCCACCTAACATATAGACAACTGTGCACCTAAAAAAGCATCCATAGCCGTCTTGCCTACAGATGCTTTCCCAATATTTTTACGATAATTCTTCTTTTAATCCCTGATCACGAAACTCAGTGTTGTCCATCCAGTCAACTTTAAATCGCCCGTTGTCATAGGTAACCTTGCTAACACTGGCATTCGTGAGTTCGGTCCGATTTGGCAAATCGCCACCATGCGCTCGTAACCACAGGAGACTGGCCGTGCCATGGCTGACGACCAACACATTGGTCTCATTCGCAGCTTCTGCGGCTGTCACAATTCGGCGCATGGCAAAATCATACCGAGAAACCACTTGTTGCGTATTCTCAGCTTGATTAGTTGCATCAGCTGCGTGTATCCCATCAGGAATCGCTTCCAGCGGCATTTTACCGCTGCGCACAAGAATGTGATAATCCGGAACACCAAAAACCTCCTGTGAAACATCTTTTAACGATCGTCCTTCAAAAACGCCATCATTTTCTTCACGCAGTCCTTTGTCGGTTTCAATTGCCAGCTTTACCTGCATGCCCAGTAAAATTTGTTGCGCAGTTTCCTGTGCTCGAAGCAGATCACTGGCAACGACTCGGTCGATCATCAAACCGCTTGCCCGCAACCCGCGGCCCAAAGCCAATGCCTGTTTACGGCCACGCGCATTGAGTTGCGAATTGGTGATACCTTGAATTAACTGGCTGACATTACCGGCTGTTTCCCCATGACGAACAATATAGAAATGAATCACGAGCTCCTCCTGTGTTTCCGTTTAAACTGCAACTGACGCTAACACCCAGCTTGGGGCATCTCCACAAATATCACGTCCTGAAATAGCCAAGACTGACAATGATTATTTACCGAAAATTTCCTCTTTCAAACGCAATCCGGTTGGTGTCGTTGCTAAGCCGCCTTCGCCTGTTTCCCGTAAGGTCGCTGGTAATTGCATCCCGACACGATTCACAGCCTCAATCACTTCATCAGCCGGAATAACACTGATGCAACCAGCCAACGCCATGTCAGCAGAAATCATCGCCTGACTGGCGCCCAGCGCGTTGCGTTTTACACACGGCACCTCAACTAACCCAGCGACTGGATCACAGACTAACCCGAGCATGTTCTGTAAGGTAATGGCAACTGCAGTCGCTGCTTGCTCCACCGTACCGCCATTAGCCGTTACCAACGCAGCTGCCGCCATTGCACTCGCAGAACCGACTTCCTCTTGGCAGCCGCCTTCTGCACCTGCAATTCCCGCATTATTGGCAATCACTAGGCCAAACGCACCAGCGGTAAAAAGAAAATCCAACTGTTGATCATGACTTAGATGCAACCGATCACGCATAGCAAGCAGAACACCAGCTAAAACGCCAGCTGATCCTGCAGTGGGTGTGGCACAAATCAAGCCCATTTTGGCATTAACCTCGTTAACAGCAACCGCATTGCGAACAGCCTCCATGATCGGCTTGCCGCTCATGAACTGACCACTGGTGACATAAGCGTCTAATTTCTTCGCCTCGCCGCCAGTCAAACCGGTAACACTTTTGACGCCAGCGATGCCTTCTTTGACGGATCGTTCCATCACTTCCAGATTACGGCTCATAAGATGGCGAACTTGTGCCTCCGTCCGTGTCGAGTTTTCAACCTCGGTATGCACCATTAACGCAGCAACAGATGGAAACGCGTGACTTTGCTCAATCAATTCTTTGACGGTATAAAACATAGGCGACTCCTTTATCAAAGCATCAGGGACAACAATTAAAAACGACTGTCATTCGAAGTAAGTGACATTCACCATATGCGGCAATTGTTTCAACTTAGCCAAAATATCATCTTGATAGTCGTCTGTTTCAATAATCATGATCGCCTGCTCGCCTTTTGATTCGCGAGTCACAGTCATGGTACCGATGTTAATACCAGCATCGGAAAAGATTTTCGTCACCTGCGCGATCATCCCGGGAACGTCTTCATGAATTGTAATATAAGTTGGCTGCCCCATACTCAGAGAAATCTTAAAGCCATTGATTTCAGTAATCTGAATATTACCGCCGCCAATCGATACCCCAGTCACGGCTAGCCGGTGGTCGCCTTTTTGCAGCACGATATGCGCTGTGTTTGGATGATCAACTTTGTCGCTTTTTGGTACAAAGCTAACCTTAATGCCTTGATCATAGGCAAGCTTCATTGATTCAGGTAGATGCGGATCATCCGGCGCCATGCCTAATAATCCTGCGACCAAAGCCACATCTGTCCCGTGGCCGCGGTAAGTCTTGGCAAACGATTCATACAAGTAAATCGTGATCGTTTCTGGTGCTTCACCAAAAATATCGCGAACCACTTTTCCAATTCGGGCGGCACCTGCTGTATGGGAACTACTTGGGCCGACCATCACTGGACCGATAATATCAAACACACTATGAAATCGTACATCTGGCATGGCTTTTCTCCTTTAACATGATGCAGTTTGCTAGCTAATCTAAGTGGTGAACTAGGCAAAATAGGCGTTCGCCAAAACTTTACCAGCACGCGCAGGCGAGCAACACCACAGTGTGATTCTACCACCCTAAACATGGCGGCGGACAGGTTTCGCTGAATTCTCGCGGCATTCTCATACAAAGCATTCAAAATGATCCATTTGCAGGCGATCACCCCGACATTAGACGTTTTGAACCAACTGATCAAACATTGGTTTAAGGGCGACAACCCGCTGTTGTATGTCCTGCCAAAGCCGCACGGGATCTGCCCAAATCGGATCATCTGCCAAATAAACTTTTCCTAGAAGGAACTCCGCCTTTTTTATCGTCTGAAATCGAGCCCCAACTGTCGCTAAATTGGCTGAAGTCAGTGGTAACATCGCCTTATCTGTATGCTCCCCTGCCACTTGCCATTTTCCCGGTAAGGTTGTTGCCATCGCGGTGATCCCCGTCAATACCCGCGGCGCCGGCTTACTTTCACGTAAAACTGACAGCCACAAGAAGAGCCGATCATCCCAAAAGCCCAGCGCCAGATGCGGCACCATTTTGTAACCGCGTGAACTGGTTGAAAACGCGACCCATGTATTCGGCGGCGGATTGCGATAGCGACGTTGATGCTTCGCAATGTGCGAATAGATCGCCTGCTGATCTGTTTGCAGCAGCGGCACAATCACCGTGGCGGCCTCAGCAAACTTGGGATCCAATTGTTCGCGAATCAAATGCATTCGTGTCGCCAGCGTTGTCGCCTTAAAAACGGCGAAATCTTCAAGTGTAAACAGAACCACAACCTCTTTTCCAAGATAAGAACATGTTACAATGAGGGCATATGAATGCGTTTAAAAGGAGGCACCATTAATGTCAGACGATAATATGCAGGAACATCTGAACAGTGCGATTTACGGTCCCCCGCAGACCAAACCCGATGAACGTCGAGCCTATATGGGCTCTTTGCGAGAACGTGTTGCTCTACAGGTCACCAATCAAGCATTGGCCGACCCCAAACGACAAGCGCAAGTGCAGCCTTTACTCAAAGACTTTCACGCTCATGGTTATAAAGCGTTGCTAAACGGGAAACTCGATAATGCCATCACAGGCCCCTATATGAAAATGCTCACGGATGCGAATGTGCCATTCACGCTGGTGGCTAATGAAACCGCGCAAACAGCCGACAAGGCCGCTGGATTGCTGATTGTTGCCGACACGGCGATTAATCAATCGAATGTTGATCTGCCACCACTTGAGCAAGATCCTGAAAAGCCGAAAAAACGTGGCTTTGATTTTTTTAAAAAGTTATAACCAACATCTGCCGAACATGACGGCAGATGTTTTATTTTTCGCCAAACAGATACGTGAGTAAAGCAGGTGCAATTGAATGCGCCGCGCCCATAGCTGGTTGTTGTGGCAACGTTAAGTCGGGAATCGGATCGACACTGATGATGATAGCTTGGCCTTCATGCTCAGCAGCATAGGCGTCATAAAGATTATCAATCACGATATCAACGGCGGCAATCGGCAATTCAAGCGCATCAGCAGCGGCAACCGCAAGTTGGTTGTAGCTTGGATCGATTTCGGTTGTAACATCATAAATATCGCCACCTGTTTGCGGATGCGCCGCAGAAGCAAGGAAAATCTGCTGACCGCGCCGCAAGACAGTATTCATCGTAACCGATTGTAACTTCAACTGCCGATTTGCTGTTTCGTCAAGTTTGAGCTGCCGTGCATTCGGCCGCTTACCATTTTTCAACGCAATCAATTCTTTGATTGATTTACGACCATCGCCAACCACATTGGCAGCGGCATTTTCCAACACACTTACCACACGGCGACCTATAACAGTAAAATGATACGTTGTTCCGCGCCCCATCATCTCGACCAATACGCCGTGATCTTGGTTAGCAGCGTGAAAGGCTTGGGCGAATTGTTTGGCAGTCGGCGGCACCGCAAATTGCTCAACAGCAAGCCCATGACTACGCTGTTCAGGTTTCACGACGATACTTTTACGGGCAAAGCTTTGCTCAAAAGCAGCTTTAGCTTCAGGCCAACGTGTGAACTTGGCGCCTCTGGCAACAGGTAACCCAGCCGCCGCTAACACCTTTTTGGCGGCATGGCGATGTTCTGCTACCACCATGGCACTAGCAGGTGTGCGACTAGTCAACGCACCGTCAATCAACACATGGCGCTGAGTATCACTGGCAATCTGCAGAATGTTCTGTTCCCGATCCAGCAAGGTCCACTGATACCCGCCATCAATCACTGCCTGAAGCAAGGCTTGACTGTTGCCTGACAAGTTACTGAAGCCCGGCAAATCTTCTTCCATTGACAAATCTGCGTGGGCTTGCGTTGCTAACGGTGTTTGAGCTGCTGAAATATCATGATAAGCCGCCGCCACCTGACCCGCAATCGTCGTTTCTGGCTTCAGGACTCGGCTTTGCATCAACTCAAAAGCTTGTTTGCGTTGCGGTGTGAGGCCGACCTGATTCAGCCAGACCGCCATGGCATCAATCGGTGCTGTCAAACTCGCGACCGGTGCCGTGGGATCGCCAGCAGCAATCTTCTGTGCTTCTACCAAACTATGCCGGCGTACCTCAGCCGCCGCGGGCAACGGAATCGCTGGTTGACTCAAAGCAAACCAGCAACTGTCGATTAAAAAGTTCAACATTTGTTCCGTAACACCGCTCGCCGCATAAGGATCAAGTTCCACTGCAACATCCAAAGCCAATGTTCGCGCTAAGTGATCAGGGTCACTGACCTTTTGAACCAGTTGCCGTTCCTGATCCGGCGCAGGCCAAAATGCCCGGCCGTTTTTGGCCGGTGAAGCGGCAAAGAGATAAGTCAGTAACGGCAATTGTGTGATCAACCCATCAGCGACCAAATCATAAATTTGATTCCGGTACGTTACATAATCAGGGCCATTCCCTTGAAAATTTTCCGCCGTATAAAGCCGCTCAAACAACACTTCCGGCAAAATAATGCGAATGCGCTGATTATTTTCCAATCCGGTGGTGAAAACCGGCAGCTTGCCGTTTTCTGGCAGCGCTGCCCAGACGCGGCTGAGTCCCGCACGCAAATACGCCACAACTTCGCTGGGATCGTCTAAAAGCGGTGTCGTCAACTGTAACATTGTAGCCGACACCTGCTGCACCAACGCATGCCGACTCGCATTCGCCCACACTGGCAGCTGCTCGCCTTCCGCCAACACCGGCTTCACCGTCCGAATCACCCCAATCCGAGTGTCGTCCCGTAAGCCAAACAAGTTATTTTTCTGGATCAGTTGCCAATAATGATTCAACATGTGTCATTCCTTTATTTGATGATCTAGAATTAGATTAACACGCAGACAACAAGAGCGCGAGCTGGCGCGATCAGAAACCGGAGCGTAAGCATCTTCGTGCAACAACAACCGCCTATTTTCAAGTCACATCTCTATGCTAAACTAAGTCAATCATCTTAAAAGTACTTCCTATAGTTAATGTCTATTTTTAAACTGCCACACACAAGGAGGGTTCGCCTTGCAACAACCGCTTGCCTACCGCATGCGTCCACAAAATTTAGATGAAGTTGTCGGTCAACAAGACCTTGTTGGTCCAGATCGCATCATTCGTCGCATGGTCAGCGCTCATCGATTAAGCTCGATGATCCTCTATGGCCCGCCCGGTACCGGTAAAACCAGTATTGCCAGTGCCATTGCTGGCAGCACCAAGTATGCCTTCCGTATTTTAAATGCCGCTACCGACACTAAAAAGGATCTTCAAATCGTGGCTGAAGAGGCCAA
>OBVA01000142.1_pt1 | contig 35874 bp, 32 predicted proteins | sample 1495021 | NCBI WGS metagenome assembly OBVA01 (sample SAMEA2579965, study PRJEB22360) | human gut metagenome | biome: human gut; feature: human-associated habitat; material: faeces | place: Denmark | collected 2008/2010
CCCACCAGCCACACCAATTTCATCCTTGGCTTCGGTCACTAAATGATCTACCAATGGCTTGCCGAGGAACTGCTTAACATTCGCCTTGGTTACGCGCGCCGGCAGCTCATTTTCCTGTAAAAATTGTTCTTTCGCATACTTTCGGCAAACAGTTTCAATCTTTCGTTGCAGTTCACGTACCCCGGCTTCACGGGTATAGTGCACAATGATTTCCTTGATAGCGCCTTCGGTAAAGGAAAGGTCACCCTTTTTCAAACCGTTGGCATCCATGGCCTTCTTCACCAAATATTTTTTTGCAATCTGCACCTTTTCATATTCGGTATAGCTGGTCATTTCAATGATTTCCATACGGTCACGGAGTGGGCCCGGAATGGCACCAATATCATTGGCTGTAGTGATGAAAAACACCTTTGAAAGATCAAACGGCACTTCTAAGTAATGGTCGCTAAAAGTGTCATTTTGTTCAGGGTCCAAGGCTTCAAGCAAGGCTGCAGATGGATCGCCCTTGAAATCACGGGTAAGTTTATCAATTTCATCCAACAAAAATACCGGATTGCTTGTACCAACATCAGAAATCCCTTGAATAATACGTCCCGGAATGGCGCCCACATAGGTACGGCGGGGACCACGAAGTTCTGCCACATCCTGTACACCGCCCAATGCCACTCGAATAAAATCGCGATTGAGCGCACGAGCAATGGATTGCGCCAAAGAAGTCTTCCCAATTCCCGGAGGCCCAACAAAGCACAAAATAGAACCGGCATTATCGTTACGTAAAAACTGTACCGCTAAAAATTCTAAAATACGAGATTTAATTTTATCTAAACCGTAATGATCTGCTTCGAGGATGTTTTTGGCATACTTCAAATCTTTCTTATTTTCTTTGTAGATGCCCCAAGGCAAGCCTACCAAAAATTCCAAATAATTTTGCGTATTACCATATTCCGGAGACATCGGCATAGAATTTCTCATACGCTTTAATTCTTTACGTGCACGTTCTTTAACCGTTTCCGGCATGAGAGAGGCTTCAATTTTTTCCGCCAATTCATCAAACTCAGCCTCACGGTCTTCGCCTTCACCTAGTTCAGTACGAATGGCCTTAATTTTTTCACGAAGATAATATTCTTTTTGAGATTTATCAATAGCCGCTTTAACACGTTGATTGATTTCAAACTCTAAAGTAACCATCTCATTTTCATGCACAAGATATGTCAACAGTTTTTCTAAACGTTGATCAATATACGCATTAGACAAAATTTCATAACGGTCCTCAAAATGAGGTGCAATCATATGGATGGTTAAATCAATTTTCTTTGCAATATCCTTTTCATTGTGAATTGCTGTCAATTGATTCGCATTCAGTTTTTTCGTTAAGCGATTGAATTTATTAAGCTCACCGGTCACCTTACTTTCAAGCGCCGGCACCAAATCTTTCGCCACTTCGCTGCTGTACTCATCAACAAGCACATAATACTGTCCACGCATATAGTCTAGCTCAGTGTCGAGCTGTGTCAGCTGCACACGACTCTCCACCTCAACGGTGATTTTATAGCCACGAATGGAAGGATTCTCTTCAACTTTAATCACACGACCAAACACCCCGACCGGATACAAGTCATCCATAGTTGGTTGCTCATCATCTGCACGAATCTGTGTAAACAACAATACGCGACCATCATCTTCTTCGGCTTTATTTACCGCTGTTTTAGAAAGTTCCCTGCCAATATCCAAAACAATACTCGTTCCCGGTAACGCAACGAGCTGTCTTAACGGAATCAAGGCACACCAAGATGGTTTGTTTTTTGATTCAGCCATTTAATCACTTCCTTTATTTAAAAAAGGCTTTGCAAAGAAACGCCTTGCAAAGCCTTTGACTTAATCTTATTTGTACTCGAGGACCGGTTCCCCAACGCCAAGAATCGCATCTTTATTGATACGCACACGCACAATATCTTCTCTACTTGGGATATCAAACATGATATCCATCATAACGTTTTCAAGAATTGCACGCAAACCACGAGCACCGGTCTTTCTCTTCAATGCCTCTTCCGCAATCGCATCCAAGGCATCATCTTCAAAAACCAAGTCAACATGATCCATGTCAAACAACTTTTGATATTGCTTAACAAGTGCGTTCTTAGGTTCAACCAAAACACGAATCAATGCGTCTTTGTCCAGTTCTTCCAATGCCACCAAATATGGAACTCGGCCGATAAATTCCGGAATTAAGCCAAACTTCAGCAAATCTTCCGGTTCTACTTTCTTCAAAAGCGGTTGTTCTTGTGTTGCTTGCGCATCTTCATTCGCATCATCAAACACAAACCCCAGGCTTCCCTTACCGGTACGACGTTCAATGATACTCTCAATACCATCGAAGGCACCACCTAAGATAAACAACACATTGGTCGTATCTAATTGAATAAATTCCTGATGTGGGTGCTTTCTTCCACCTTGTGGTGGAATATTGGCAACAGTCCCTTCAATGATTTTTAGGAGGGCCTGCTGTACCCCTTCACCGGAAACATCTCGCGTAATAGATGGATTATCACTCTTACGCGCAATTTTATCAATTTCGTCGATGTAGATAATCCCATGACTAGCTGCATCCAAATCAAAATCTGCTGCTTGGATAAGTTTCAAGAGAATGTTTTCAACGTCCTCCCCAACATAACCAGCCTCGGTCAAAGAAGTCGCGTCTGCAATGGCAAACGGTACATTGAGCACACGCGCCAAAGTTTGCGCCAATAAAGTTTTACCGCTACCGGTCGGCCCAATCAAGCAAATATTGGTCTTTTGCAGTTCTACATCGTTGTCACTGTCTGTGTCAATATTATTGATGCGTTTGTAGTGATTATACACCGCAACAGAAAGCGCTTTTTTCGCTTCATTTTGACCAATAACATATTCATCAAGAACAGCTTTAATTTCTGCTGGTTTCAGATTATTTGCTTCAGAAAATTCTTTTGCAACAGAACCAAATTCTTCTGCCAGAATTTCATTACAAATTTTTACGCATTCATCGCAAATAAAGACACCTTGACCAGCAATCAACTTGTTCACTTCGTTTTGCGCTTTCCCACAAAAGGAACAACGAAGTTCATTCTCCAGATTGTCGTTTTTATCCATTAAACAAGCTCCAATCTTTTAATGACGTTGAATCACTTTATCAATCAAACCATATTCCATCGCAGCTTGCGCTTCCATGAAATAATCACGTTCGGTATCTTGACGAACTTTTTCAAGGTCTTGACCCGTTCTTTCGGATAAAATACGGTTCATTTTATCCTTGATTTCAATAATACGTCTTGCGTGAATTTCGATATCTGTGGCTTGACCAGATGCACCACCCAATGGTTGGTGAATCATGATTTCACTGTTTGGCAATGCAAAACGCTTGCCTTTGATGACTCTGCGCAAGCTGTGGCAATAAAAACCGCTTCCTTTTTTCGCCAGCCGCGAGCAAAAATGCCCCCATACTGGCTGCCATCCCTACACAGAAAGTGCATACGTCTGGTTTAACGTATTGCATGGTATCAAAAATAGCCATCCCGGCGGTTACCGAACCGCCAGGGCTATTGATGTACATGAAAATATCTTTTTTAGGATCATCAGCTTCCAGGAAGAGAAGTTGGGCGATGATTGCATTGGCAGAGTCATCAGTGACTTCACCACCAAGGAAAATGATTCTGTCTTTCAACAATCTTGAGTAGATATCGTAGGAGCGTTCCCCTTGACCAGTTTGTTCAATAACATAAGGTACCAGATAGCTCATTGTTCAAATTCCTTTCTATATTCCTGTCTACTGAAGCAACTGAATTACTTAATAACAGCGTTTTCGAAGAGCTTATCCATTACCTTTTCGAACTTGATGCTGTTTCTGAGGGATTCAGTTTGACCTTGAACCATGAAAATTTGCTTCAATTGGTCTTTTTCCATTTGATAGTACTTGGAGAGCTTATCGTATTCAGCATCCATTTCTTCTTCGGTAACGTCGATTTCTTCACGTTCAGCAATTTCAGCAAGAACGAGCTGTTGCTTTACAGAAGCTTCTGCACGGCCGGTAAATTCTTTCTTCACATCTTCTTCGCTGCTGTTGGTCAATTGATAATATTGTTCCATTTCAATACCTTGTGCGCGAAGGTTGTAGGTCATTTCGTTGAGGTAGTTTTCTACTTCTTTTTCTACCATGGATTCAGGTGCTACAACATCGGAATCTTCGGTAACCTTGTTTGCAATGCTTGCTTTGTAGTGGTTGAGTGCGGATTCTTCGCGTTGCTTTTCCATTTCTTCGCGGAGATTTGCCTTGTATTCATCAAGGGTATCAAATTCACTTACATCTTTAGCAAATTCATCATCCAATGGAGCGAGTTGTTTACGCTTAATAGCGTTAACCTTTACGGTAAATACAACTGCAGCGCCAGCCAAGTCATCTGCATGGTATTCTTCTGGGAAGGTCAAATCGAGATCTTTTTCTTCGCCAAGCTTCATACCAACCATGCCTTCTTCGAAGCCAGGGATAAAGCTGTGGGAACCGATGGTTAATTCATAGTTTTCAGCGGTGCCACCTTCAAATGCAACGCCATCTTTCTTCCCGCAGAAGTTAAGAAGAACGATATCGCCATCTTCAACAGTAGCGTTTTCATCTTCAACATCTTCGATTAATGCAGTGTTGCTACGGGTTTGTTCGATTTCTTTATCGATGTCTTCTTCGCTAACAGTGGTTTCAACCTTTTCTAATTCGATACCCATGTATTCACCGAGGGTAATTTCTTGCTTGGTATCTACAACAGCGGTAAATACGAATGGCTTACCTGCTTCGAGAGTAACAACGTCGAACTTAGGTTGAGCGATAGGCTTAATATCTTCGTTAGCCTTTACAGCTTCTACATATTCAGGGAATACACACATTTCAGCTGCGTCAAAATAGAAGAAATCTTTGCCATAGTATTGTTCGATGATTTGACGTGGCGCATGGCCCTTACGGAACCCAGGGATATTGATTTTGCCCTTGCGTTCTTGATAAGCCTTTTGTACATATTCCTTAAAATCTTCTTCAGGAACTTCGATGGTCAATTCCACTTGAACCTTATCGAGTTGTTTCTTTTCTACCTTCATAAATGATCCTCCTAAGAATAAGCCTTTTATTGTTATCTCACAGTCATATCCATAGCATATAATCCTGCAAGAACCACAAATACTATTCAATAATATAAAAAAAGCGACTGGTTAAGTCGCAATTTTTTAGAGCGGAAAACGAGATTCGAACTCGCGACCCTCGCCTTGGCAAGGCGATGCTCTACCACTGAGCCATTTCCGCATGTTGTTTCAGGCTCCCTTGTTGACCGCCCTTCAACGATATTTATCTTACCATTGTTTTATAAATAATGCAAGCCCTTTTTACAACTTTTTTCATTTTATTTTTAAGTTTCTTTACCTGCCATATTGAATCACCAGAACACATTTTGATATGAAAGTGCATCCGTTATATACTAAAATACAGCAATATTTCAGAAACAAAAAAGCACTCCGTCCGGAGTGCTAAGAGCGGAAAACGAGATTCGAACTCGCGACCCTCGCCTTGGCAAGGCGATGCTCTACCACTGAGCCATTTCCGCATGTTGTTTCAGGCTTTCTTGTCGACCGCCCTTCAACGATATTTATCTTACCATTGTTTTATAAATAATGCAAGCCTTTTTTACAATTTTTTTCATTTTATTTTTCATGTTCATCATTCATTCATAATTCCCTATAAAAACTGTTCATATTGTATGACTTTTACTTTATTTTTACCTAAAAATAGAGTATCTTAGTAGATGAATAAGTTCATAAATGACAAAGGAGGATTCTATGTCTATTAAAATTGGTATTAACGGCTTTGGTCGTATCGGTCGTTTGGTTGCTCGTATCGCTGTCATGGATCCGGAAGTTGAATTGGTTGCTATTAACTCTACTTCTGATGCAGAAGGGACCGCTCGTCTCTTTGAATACGACTCCACCCACGGCATCTTCAAGGGTGACGTTTCTTATGAAGAAGGGGTTTTGATCGTTAACGGACAACGTATTACCCTTTTCAGTGACCGTGATCCTAAAAACCTCAAATGGGGTGAAGTTGGTGCCGATATCGTGATTGATTCCACCGGTAAGTTCAAAACCATCGACACTGCTTCCGTACACCTCGAAACCGGCGCAAAGAAAGTTGTTATCACTGCACCAAGTAGCGATGCGCCTATGATTGTTATGGGTGTTAACGAAGACAGCTATGACCCATCCATGAAAGTTGTTTCCAATGCAAGTTGCACCACCAACTGCTTGGCACCTGTTACCAAAGTGCTCTTTGATAACTTTACTATCAAGAGCGGTGCAATGACCACCGTCCACTCTTTCACCAATGACCAAAAGAACTTGGACGCTCGTCACAAAGACCCACGTCGCGCTCGCGGCTGTGTACAATCCATCATCCCTACCACTACTGGCGCTGCAAAAGCTATGGGTAAAATCATCCCTGAATTAAATGGTAAGATGAATGGTTTTGCACTCCGTGTTCCAACTCCTAACGTTTCCTTGACCGACGTTGTATTTGAAATTGAAGAAGATTTCACCGTTGAACAAGTAAACAACCTCTTCAAAGAAGCTGCCGAAGGTTCCATGAAAGGTATTCTCGGCTATTCTGATAAACCACTCGTTTCTATTGACTACAACACTGACCCACGTTCTTCTATCGTTGACGGTCTTTCTACCATGAAGGTAGGCGATAACCTCCTCAAGGTCATCGCTTGGTACGACAACGAATGGGGCTACAGCAACCGTGTTATCGATTTAGCAAAATACATTGCTAAGTAATTGTATAAAAAACGGACGTTACATTTGTAACGTCCGTTTTTTTATGTGCCAACCTTCTTTAGTCCCACAGTAAAACAAATCCATCTTTTCTCCGTCATATCATCTTCAGTAGGCAACATAACAGCATCCATCGTACCATCCATTTCTTCAACCAGCCCTCGGGCAATGGTAAGTCCCAAACCGCTACTCCCTGTCGGCCGCGCTTTGTCGCCTGCGTAAAAACGTTCAAATAGATGATGTAAATCATTTTCTTTGAGCACCTCGGTATCATTGACGACTTGCAATTGCACCGTTTCTTCGCGCTCAGCAACCTTAACTTGAAGATTGCTTTTCGCATAACGCGCCACATTTTGCAACAAATTGGTTACAACACGCTCCAGCGCACCGGCATCCGCGATTACCCACTGAGGCGTTTCATCAATAGATACCGAAACATCAATGCCTGCTTGTTCTAAAAGGAAAACATTATTTAATAACGTTTCCCGCACCACTTTTCCCATGTCAACCGCTTCGCATGCCAACACAGTGTCATTAGCAATCAACCGCGAATACTCATAAAATTGATTCACCAGTCGTTCCATTCCATCGGCTTTTCGTCGCAGGACATCAAGCGTCTCCGCCAATTCATTAGCATCTAACTTGCCACACTTATTTTGTTCACTCATCATAGAAAGGTAACCGACGATTACTGTGAGTGGCGTACGTAAATCATGACTAATGGCCTCAATCTGCTCCTGAAAGGCACGTTCTCGACAGTCAGATTGAATGCGTTCCTCTTGAAATCGCTGAACCATTTGATTGATGCCACAAGCTAGCGCTTCTAGGTCTTTGTTTGGCACGGAAAGGTGCATCCTACGGTTTTGCATGACATCCTCTTCAATATGTGCCAATTGCTCAATGGCATCTTGCAACGCATTCTTTAGAAGTACATAGCGCACTACTAAAAATATCACCAGTACAACAACACCAGCAATCACCACCCATTCCATGCCGATACCTCCTTGTTATTACACCTCTTTTTTTCTAATGCGCCAAAGCCCCACTAAACCGAAAATAACAATGCCGGCAAAACCGGAAATAAGACACTTTTCAAGTCCATCAGCCGTTTGCCAAACCGGCTCGAAATTAGACATATTCACAGTGTGCATCAAGTCGAAAAAGTTTTTCGGCATCCATAGGGCAACCTCTTGTAACCCTGTAAACTTAAGCCCTAATAAAAAGAATGCCAAAGGGATAAATTCAAAAACCGCAAAGAACAACAAAATGCTGCTCCAGTCTGTATACATCACTATAAGCAATGTAATGCTCAATACCACCGCAGAAACTCCAATCAAATAGCCCACCGCCGCAGTCTCAAACACGTCCTGCCATACAATCGGACCTGCCGTCTGTAATAATAGCTCTGCACTTCCGACATAGGTCATTAAAGTGCCTAGCAGGATCAAACTACAAATAACAGTGGCAACGATGCATTGACCGACAAAGATTTTCATTCTATCGATGCCAAGCGCAACAACATTTTTGAGCGCCCCGTTTCTCCGAGTGCCATCATACAAAATAAAGCTCACTAACAACGCACTATACGCCATCCACATTGGATTCGCAACAAAGTTCGAGTAAGAAAATGACGTTATTGCATACGGAAAACTTGCATCATTGTGCGCAAAAAATAGCAATAGCCCATTCACCGCAACCGGCAATCCCATAAAAACAGCAAGCGTCACATAGAATGTGCGTGAATGAAAAATGCGATAAAACTCACTTCTTATATAATTAAGCATGACGGGCCTCCTTTTTCAACTGCATAAAATACTCTTCCAATGAGTACTGATGCCATTCCATGGCGGTCACATCAATTCTATTAGTCGCTGCTAAACGGCTGTAGTATTCTCGCGCTTCTTTCGGCGCAAAAATATGAATGTCTCCATTTGGAAATACCTTGTAGGATTCCCCCGGGCAGTGCAAATCTAAGAGGGCTGCATATTTTGCACAGTCGCTTACTTGCAAAGCCAAATAATCAGCACATTTTGCTTGCAATTCTTCGGCACTGATTTCTTGCAGTAAATGCCCATGATCTAAAAAACCAAAGGTCGTCGCTGTTTGCTGAAGTTCGCTGAGAATATGGCTAGAAAGAAGAATCGTCATCTTCTTCTCTTCATTTAAGCGTTGTAACAACATTCTCAATTCAACGATTCCACTTGGGTCAAGTCCGTTAATTGGTTCATCGAGAATCAACAACTCCGGTTCTCCTAAAATAGCCAAACCAATGCCCAAGCGTTTTTTCATTCCCATCGAGAGGCCCTTCGCTTTACTTTTTCGTTTGTCCCAGAGATTCACCGTCTTTAACACCTGTTCCACAGCTTCTTTTTTCGGCACGCCCTTAAGGCGTCGATAATATTCCATATTTGCTTCAACCGTTAGCTCTGGAAAAAATCCCACCTCTTCAATCAATGCCCCCACATGATGACGCGCCTTTTGCAAGGCTTTCTTCTCACAGGCACCCAAAAGCGTCATTTCCCCATTATCAGCAAAAATATGTCCAACTAAAAGTTTTAACAACGTACTCTTACCGGCACCGTTATCACCGATTAAACCATAAATTTCTCCTTGCTTCACATGAATGGACACACCATCTAATGCCTTCACACGACCAAACCGCTTTTCTATTTCACGTGTTTCTATTGCATACGCTTTCATTGAAAGGCCTCCTTTACCTGCCATATCTCAACTCTAATAATTATTACAGTCTTAGTATATTGATTGGCCCTTCAAAAAGTCCGCAAGCAACCTTCAAGAAAACGTCAACTTTTCTCCAGGCGAAAACCAATACCGTATACCGATTGAATATAGCCTTCATCAGGGTCATATTGCTTGATTTTCTTACGTAAATTACTGATATGCACGCTAATGGTATGATCAGCACCATAATACCCTTCCTGCCAAATGAGCTCATAGAGACGCTCTTTAGAATACACCTTCTCCGGATTTTCTAAAAGCACTCTCAATATATCGTATTCTTTTGCAGTTAAAGTCAATTCTTCTCCAGCCACACACACCTTATGCAACTCCACATCCATAGAAAGTTTTTTATAGGTAAGCACCGGATGTTGAATCATCTGAGCACCCGTGCGACGCAATGCAGCACGCACACGTGCTATCACTTCCATCGGTTCAAAAGGTTTTGTAATATAGTCATCTGCACCAATATCCAATAGCGCGACCTTGTCTTTCACACCCGACTTGGCTGAAATGACAATCACCGGACAGTCCGCCATGAAATCATCACGCATTTTTTTCAATACTTCTTCACCTGATAGCCCCGGAAGCATCAAATCCAAAACCATGAGAAGCGGCAATTCTTTTTCCAAGCGCATCATTGCTTCTGTACCGGAAAATGCTTGAATCACGGAAAATCCCTCATTTTCAAGCATACGCTTCAACAGCGCATTGATATCGCTGTCATCTTCTACAATCAAGATTGATTTCTGCATAGTTTCATCTCCCTTCCATTTACCTATTTATTATTGTAATACACGTCCATCTTCCTGAACATGCAAGAAATATTCAATTTTCGCCATAAAAAAACGTCTCTGCAACAGACCATGTCCATTGCAGAGACGTTTTTATATTAAAATCAAAAATCAACACTAAAAGCTTCTGCTTCCTTTACATTTTTGCGCTTCATTTCTGCTTCAAGTTCTTCAAGAACCACTTCAATTTCAGAGTGACCATACCCTGCCAATTGCATAGCCGCAATGCAGTACCCTTTACATGCTTCGTTAGACCATTTTTGTTCTTCCATTTTTTATCCTCCTAATCGTCCCAGACCGAAAATGTTTTTCTCCCACGGTCATTCGGGGGTGAAGTTGTTTCCATTATACGCACAACCCCAAGAAATATCAACCTTAACTTTGCTCAAAATGTCCTGTATCTACTTATTTCATAAAAAGTCACAAACTGTTCTCGATATTGATTGTAAATGATTTTTCGTCTATACTTAGGCGTGAAAACAATATGATACTTACACATCCATTTTGTATGTGAAAGACTATTTGTTTGATTAGCCATAAAAACACTCCTTCCATTTAGCAATGTAACCTGAACACTTACATTATACTGGAAGGAGTGTTTTTGCGTATAACGCCTTGACTCCACCCGCATAGCGGGTGGTTTTTTATTTCACGCGCTCTCGCGCGCTCAACAGGGTCACGACCCACAAATAAAAAAGGACATCTCAAGGAGATGTCCAAATACATTTATGAAGCAAATTAAATCCAGTCGTTTTCAAGCAACAATTCCGCGATTTGCACTGCATTAGCAGCCGCACCCTTACGAATTTGGTCGAAGCATACCCACATATTCAAACCATTTTCGACATAAAGGTCATTACGCACGCGACCAACGTAGATATCATCGGTGTTTGCAGTATCTACCGGCATTGGATACACGTTTTCACGTGGATTATCCTTTACGATCACACGAGGTGCCGCTTCAAGCAATTCACGTGCTTCATCGGCAGTGATTACATCTTCGGTTTCAAGATAGATGGATTCAGCATGGCTTCTGAATACAGGTACACGCACAGCAGTAGGAGTGATTTGAATGTCGTTGTCTTCCAAAATCTTGTGGGTTTCATGAACGAGTTTCATTTCTTCCTTAGTATAATCTTCTTCTTGCCATACATCAATGTGCGGAATCAAGTTGAAAGCAATTTGATGTTGGAATGCGGAAGGATGGATTGGTTCGCCATCAAGCACTTGACGCGCTTGTTCGGTCAATTCATCCAAGCCAGCCTTACCAGCGCCGGAAACTGCCTGATAAGTACTTACAACCACGCGCTTAATACGGGATTTTCTATAAATTGGGTTTAACGCGCCAACCATCAAAATGGTAGAGCAATTAGGATTTGCAATCAAACCTTGGTGGTTCTTTGCCGCATGACCATTTACTTCTGGAATAATCAGCGGTACATCATCTTCAAGGCGGAAAGTAGAGCTGTTATCAATAACAACAACACCTTGAGATTGCGCATAGCGACCAAATTCACGGCTTGCAGTACCACCTGCGAAGAGTGCCAAACCAACGCCTTCGAAAGATTCCTTGGTAGTTTCTTCTACCACATAATCTTTGCCTTGAAAGTTAATAATTTTTCCGGCACTTCTGGAGCTTGCAAGCATTTTTAAGCTCTTATATGGGAATTTATGTTCATCAATAACTTTTAACAATTCTTGACCAACAGCACCGGTTGCACCAACAATAGCTACGTTTAATTCTTTCATTTCACACTCTCCTTAAACTTTAGTCTTCAAACATCAAAGTATCCAAGCCTTCTACCAAACCCACGCGACCTTCCACGCGCTTTGCTGCATAAACAATCCCAGGCATAAAGGATTCACGGTTGATAGAATCATGACGGATGGTCAAGGTTTGCCCCAAACCACCGAAAATAACTTCTTGATGGGCATTATACCCAGGCATACGAACACTGTGAATATGCATCCCTTGAACATTTGCACCACGTGCACCCACAAGGGTTTCCACTTCGCCAGGCAAGCCTTGTTCATGCGCTTCACGCACCTTTGCAATGCGGTTAGCGGTTACAATCGCGGTCCCGGATGGGGCATCCTTCTTTTGATCGTGATGGAATTCGATAATTTCTACTTCCGGCATGAACTTTGCTGCTTCTTCGGCAAAACGCATCATGAGCACCGCACCAATTGCAAAGTTAGCAGCATAGAAGAAGCACTTATTATGCTGTTTAGCAATTTTACCAAATTCTTCCAATTCTTCATGCTTCACACCGGTGGTCCCACTTACTAAGTGAACCCCATGATTTAAGGTGATTGGTGCATTTTGTCGGAAAGCGTCTGCATTGGTAAAATCAATCACTAAATCCACATCATAACTATTTAATGCAGTATCCAAATCAGCTACCACAGGAATATCTTTATTTTCTACAGTAATAGTCGTGGGTTCATCAACCAAACCAACCCCAAAAATTACTTCCAATTCAGCATCATTAGTAACCGCCTTGAGAATTTCTCTCCCCATCTTACCGGGTTCACTTTACCCCCACCCCCACCACCACAAATACCAGCCATTATGACGGCCTCCTTTTCTTTTGCCCTCAGCCACAAAGTGCAAGTTACAAAAAAAGCCACAGGATATACCTGTGGTAATGCATACTCCGAATAAACGTCTAGAATACAGCACAACGACGGAATTCCTCCGTCGACAGCTCTAAACCTATTGAGTTCAGGTCCAGCCGCTAACAAAAAAGTGCTTCGCGACTTCGGCGAAAACGCCCTCAAATTGGAATCATCAATGCTTTTTCATCTCCGCCAATCTTCCTTCGTGCCCGCGCCTCTGCATTGCCTTAGACAAAGTATATTTAATTGATTTCCTATTCAAATTATCATAGCTACAGAAAATTGTCAACCAAATCACATCGACTTGCTTATTAAATCCTCTTATTTCCTAGGTTTTCTATGTTTTTCTATAAAAGCTAGCACTTCAAAAAGCATGCCATCGGTCACGACATGTCCTGCATCGGAAAAAATGATTTGTGATACATTTTCCAGCATACTTTCTCTACAAAACTGCACATTATAATTCGCCGGCAATGTTTGGTCCAAGGCACCGTTCGTTAACAGCACGGGTTGTGTCATTCCTTGTTTTTTCCAGCATTCTGGATTATAAGGGGTAAGACGTTCTGTAAGCGCCTCAAACGGCTCACTTTTCACAATATCAAGAGACTGATTCGGAAATACTCCCGCCATGATTGCTTCATACGCATGCCATTGTGCGGTACTATTCATCGCCACAAACCCATCCACATGCATCGCATTTTCTGCTGCCGCCCCTAAGGCAATCATGCCCCCAAAGAATGGCCAACTACAAATCTGGACCGATCCGATGCCAGTCCCTGATCAATAAGGCAATTAGCCTCATGGATGCTTTGTAAAAGCACCTCTAAAAACATTACAGCACTGTCCGGCGCATCATAATCACAAATCCCACGCTCTCCGTGCAGTGCAATCTCCGGTACAAGCACCCGATATCCAAACCCCGCTAACAACTTTGCACGAAAGCACTGCTTGGTGGCATGAGACCCCCAACCGTGATAGAGCAAAAGATCGGCTTTAATATCTTCGTTTTCAGGAATAATTTCAAAACAAGGAATGTCGTTAACAATGATTTTTCTTTGTTTAAACACAACAAACCACCTACTTTAAATATGGATACCCCAATTGACGTTCCGCTTCCATAAGAACAATGCCTACACTGGTTGCCAAGTTAAAGCAACGCGCTTCTTCATTTTGAATCATCGGAATACGGCATTGGTTTTCACCAAAAAGAGCATGTACATCATCCGGCACTCCGGCATCCTCACGACCGAATACAATATAATCGCCGTCATGGAATTCAAACTCAGAATGTGCTTTAGTGGCATGGCTACTCATCAACACCATGCGCGCCCCTTTATTTTGCTCTAAAAACTCCTCAAAACTATCATAGGTTGTAATATCGGTTTGATGCCAGTAGGTCAATCCTGCGCGTTTTAATTTGCTTTCATCAATCTTAAACCCCATAGGCCCAATCAAATGCAAACGACTACCGGTTACGAAACAAGAACGCGCCACATTCCCCGTATTTTGTGGAATTCTTGGTTGATACAATACAATATTTAACAATGGATCCACTCCTTCAAAATTTAATAATATCGTGCAAAGCACACCTCGTTGCGCTAGAATAAAAGCAAGAGGTGATTATAAATGAACAAACAATTAGAAGCAATCATCAATGATTCATCCCGCATTGTCTTCTTTGGTGGCGCCGGCGTATCTACCGAAAGCGGTATTCCGGATTTTCGTAGTAAAGACGGACTTTATCATCAAAAAGGCTTTAAATACGAACCAGAGTACATGCTAAGCCGCACTTTTTTCGATACCCATACTGAGGAATTCTTCGAATTTTATCGCGCAAAAATGATTGCACCCAATGACGGGCCAAGTGCCGTTCACTACAAACTCGCAGAAATGGAAAAAGAAGGAAAACTCTCTTCTATTATCACCCAGAACATTGATGGGCTGCATCAATTAGCCGGTAGCCAAAACGTCTTTGAACTTCACGGATCTGTTATGCGTAATTATTGCATGAAGTGTCATACCTTCTACGACCTTGATACAATCAAACATTCAAACGGCATCCCTTTGTGCTCTAAAGACGGCGGCATTATTAAACCGGATGTTGTGCTTTACGAAGAAGGTCTTGACGATCAGGTTTTGAGCGGTGCACTTCGAGAAATTCAACTTGCAGATACACTCATCATTGCCGGCACTTCATTAGCCGTGTATCCGGCAGCCGGATTGATTCAATATTTCAACGGTAAGCATTTGGTTGTCATTAACCGCGATGCAACCCCACAGGACAAAAATGCCGAATTGGTCATCCATGACCGCATTAGCCAAGCATTATTATAACAAATTTTCTCCTAAAAAGAAAAATCGCTTAACCTCAAATCGAGATTAAGCGATTTTTTTATTTTGCGTAGTTAACTGTACGGGTTTCACGAATAACGACAACCTTAATTTGTCCAGGATATTCCATTTCAGATTCGATACGCTTCACAATATCATAAGACAATTTTGCACTCAAGGCATCGTCAATCTTATCTGGTTTTACAATAACGCGAACTTCGCGTCCGGCTTGAACAGCATAAGTCTTTTCAACACCGTCAAAGTCGTTTGCAATACTTTCAAGTTGAGTCAAACGCTTGAGATAATTTTCTAAGGTTTCACGACGAGCACCCGGTCTTGCTGCAGAAATAGCATCTGCCGCTGCAACAAGCACAGATTCCACATTGCTAGGTTCTATATCCCCATGGTGAGAAAGAATCGCATTGATTACACCGGCAGGTTCGCGATATTTTCTTGCGATATCGCCCCCCAAAGTGGTATGAGAGCCTTCTGTATCGTGGTCGATGGCTTTCCCAATGTCATGCAATAAACCTGCACGCTTTGCCAACGTTACATCCACGCCCAATTCTGCAGCCATAAGTCCTGCAAGATGGGAAACTTCAATGGAATGCTTCAATACATTTTGACCGTAACTGGTACGGTACTTTAAACGACCGAGCAACTTAACAAGTTCAGGATGTAATTGGTGAATCCCGGTTTCAAACACCGCTTGTTCCCCGGCTTCACGCACTGCCATATCCACTTCTTTTTGTGCCTTATTCACCATTTCTTCGATACGCGCCGGATGAATACGCCCATCAACAATGAGTTTTTCCAGAGCCACACGTGCCACTTCACGGCGAATTGGTTCAAAGCAAGAAAGCACCACAGCTTCTGGTGTATCATCAATGATTAAATCAACCCCAGTCAAGCTTTCCAAGGCACGAATGTTACGACCTTCTCGACCGATAATGCGCCCCTTCATTTCATCGTTTGGAAGCGGAACAACACTCACAGTGGATTCCGCAACATGATCCGCTGCACAACGTTGAATCGCTCCTGCAATAATATTACGCGCTGTTTTTTCGGCATTATCCTTGGCTTCCGCCTCTTTTTCCTTAATCATTACAGCCAGACTGTAATCAACATCACTTTCAACCTGATTGAACAATTGATTCTTTGCTTCTTCCGCACTCAAACCTGCAACACGTTCTAATTCAAGCTGTTGCTTTTCAATCAATGCATTTAAGTCGTTTTGGGCTTCTTCCAATTTGTTTTCTTTTGCCAAAAGCGCATTTTCTTTCTTTTCAAGATTAGCAGATTTGCGGTCAATGGCATCTTCTTTTTGAACAAGGCGTCTTTCAGAATTTTGCACTTCTAAACGACGTTCCTTGGCTTCAACTTCAGCTTCATTACGAATTTGTAACGCTGCATCTTTCGCTTCTACCAACGCTTCTTTTTTCAACGCTTCAATATCTCTGTTTGCTGCTTCCAGAATACGTTGTGCTTCTGCTTCAGCAGAACCAATCAATGATTCTGAAGATTTTTTTCGTACAATGTACCCGCCAATGCCACCAATCGCCAAACCTACAATAATAGCGATAATAGCTTCGAGCATAAACTCCTCCTTTCTTCAAAACTTCCATATTCAATTATTCATTACGGGACTAGGGTCAAAAAAAGCAAACCAACTATCTTGGTTTGCTCTTATTTCATGATAATAAAAAATGACAAAATGTTCCATTTCAAGTGACAAGCAACATCCATGTACATCAACCGTCAAAGCAATTACCTTACCATAGTCTTAATTTATTTTACGCTGAATAGCAAATAGTGTCAAGTTCTTTCCCTATATATAGCGTTTTCAGCCCAATAAATTAGTACCTTTCCAAGCGCGATAGAAGGTCTGCACTATATCCCTTCCCATACAAATAACGCATTGTTTGTTGATAATTTTTTCCTTTTTGTTGACACTTATCAAATTCCTCGGAAACAAATTCCCATTCTTTGTCAATCGGAAACAGTTCTTCCAATACATCCTCAATAGTAAACATATCGATGCCTTTTTCCTTAAGTGTAAAAATCAATTTATGACGTCCACAAGGATGAAAATGCAATTTGTCACGTACGAAAGCACGCGCAAATTGTTCATCATCCAAATATTGATAGTGATAGAGGTAGTCAATAATCTCATCGATTTCATCTATCGCCACGTTTTTCTTCGCCATGTAGTCTCGCATTTCCTTTTCGGAACGCATACGCACTGTTAGATAACGCAACGCCTGCTGCTTATTTTTTTCTTGCATTAAAGCTCATCCAAATCAACGTCTGCCAAAAAATCATCATTCAGCAAATCGTTCATATTTTCTTGAAGAATTTCCTCTTCTTTTTCTTCCTGAACAGCCTCACCGGCGATTGCTGCACGAACACGTTCGTCAATTTCTTGCGCCACTTCCGGATTTTCTTTGAGATAAGCGCGAATATTATCACGCCCTTGGCCTAAGCGCTCACCCTTGTAAGAATACCATGAGCCACTTTTTTCCAGAATACCCAATTCAGAAGCAATATCAATTAAAGAGCTTTCGTTTGAAATCCCTTCCCCATAAAGAATATCAAATTCCACGGTTTTGAATGGTGGTGCCACCTTATTTTTTACAACTTTCACCTTGGTACGGTTACCAACAATGTCATTGCCTTTCTTGATGGCCTCACCACGGCGAATTTCCAAACGAACGCTGGAATAGAACTTCAGCGCACGCCCACCGGTGGTGGTTTCCGGATTTCCATACATTACACCGATTTTTTCACGAATTTGGTTAATGAAAATGACAATCGTATTGGTACGTCCGATATTTGCTGTCAGTTTGCGGAGCGCTTGGCTCATTAACCGCGCCAAAAGACCGACATGAGTGTCACCCATTTCACCTTCAATTTCAGCACGCGGTGTTAATGCTGCGACTGAGTCAACAACAATAATATCTACCGCGCCGCTTCTAACTAAGGCATCACATACTTCTAACGCTTGCTCACCGTTATCAGGTTGACTTACTAAGAGGTTTTCTGTATCAACCCCAATATTCTTAGCATAGGACGGATCTAACGCATGCTCCGCGTCAATAAATGCCGCAACACCGCCACGTTTTTGAGCTTCCGCTACACAATGCAAAGCCACCGTGGTTTTCCCAGATGATTCAGGGCCATAAATTTCAATAATACGGCCTTTTGGCAAACCACCAACCCCAAGCGCATTATCTAAGGCAATAGAGCCGGTAGAAATGCTTTCAATTTCTAACTTGGATTGATCTCCCAAACGCATAATAGTGCCTGCACCAAATTGCTGTTCCATCGCCTTCAATGCATGCTGAAGCGCTTCGTTCTTATCTTCATTTGGCACAATTTGTTGTTTTTTAGATTTACCGGCCATTTTAACCTCCAAACACAGTGTAGTTTCTTAACACATCATCATGATGAGCATACGCCAATTCAATCAGCGTTTCAATCACTTCAATCAAAGATTTACCAGAAGCCTGCCACATCTTAGCATACATACTAATTGCAGTAAATCCCGGTAAAGTATTGACTTCATTGACCAAAATGTCACCATGGTCCTTATCAATAAAAAAGTCTGCGCGACACATGCCTCGCAAATCCAAGATTTTATAAACTTCTTTTGCAATACGGTTTAATTCCTGCACCGTTTCGTCCGAAAGATTCGCCGGAACCTGTGTTACGCTATTATCAAGCACATACTTGGAATCATAATCGTAAAACACACCCTCAGTTACAATTTCACCCGGCGCTGCGATAGCAACATCATAGTTGCCAAGAACGGCAGTTTCGATTTCTCGGGCATTAACACCCTTTTCAACTAAAAGTTTACTATCATACTGACCTGCCAAAGCAAGACCATGCGCCAATTCTTCTCGATGGTGCACTTTACTGATTCCAACGCTTGATCCTGAACAGGCTGGCTTCACGAACATTGGATAAGACAATTTTTCTTCAATTTCATTGAGTACTGCCATTTCATTATTTTCAAAATCAAAACGACGTACCGGCACATAAGCAGTTTGTGGAATATCATGAGCTTTTAAAATATCACGCATCAATACTTTATCCATTCCAACAATTGACCCACTCATCCCAGCACCGACATACGGAACACGACACATTTCTAAAAAAGCTTGAATATGACCGTCTTCCCCATAGGAACCATGAACGATTGGAAACACCACATCTAGTACCAATACTGGTTTGAAACAGGCAGCATCATAAAGCGTCGCACCCGGACGCTGCGGCATGATTAGCTCATGATTGGCGTAATCCGCCGCATTGAAGGATTTCACATCCTCCAATGCAATAGGACCGTACCATTTCCCGTCCTTAGATACACCGATTGGGAAAATGTTTTGATAGCCGTTATCAACAAGCGCTTGAACGATAGTATTTGCAGACACACATGACACCTCGTATTCGCCGGATGGACCGCCAAATACAACGCCAATCTTTGTCTCTTTACTAATCATTACGCAGCCCCCCACAACAATACAAAAGTGATGATGCAAATGATTAAAGCTACAACAAATTGAATGAAGGATACCACCGCAGTCCCGATTAAAGAACCTGCACTGGCACGCATTGCACTCTTTAAAGAACGATGATTTTTATATTCAGCAGCAATAGCCCCCAAAATTCCACCAATGATACTTCCTTTTACTTGACCAAAGAAACCACCAACGGCAGTCCCAACAGTTGTACCAATAGAAGCTGAATTAGAGGCACCGAATTTCTTAGCGCCCATCATGGTGCCATAGTAATCTAAGAAAGAGCTACCAATTGCCAATACACCAACAATTACCACAAACCAAATAGGATATGCTACCCAATGATCAAATATCCCATAAACGAGCATACTCCCAAAAATAAGCCAAAAACCCGGAACCATTGGAACAAAGGTCCCAATTAAACCGGCAACCATTGCAACAATCAATAACCATGCGTAAACATCCATATTATTCCTCCATTTTCTTTGCCGCTAAACAAATTGAGGCAATGATATGAGAAATCGATAAGCCACCTTGCATGTAACCAATAAACGGTTCACGCATCGGACCATCGATACTTAATTCAATAGAAGACCCTTGAACAAAAGTCCCACCAGCCATAATAACCGGATCATCATACCCAGGAAGTTGATCGTCGTATGGTGTTACATAGCTTTCAAGTGCAGATGCCGCTTGAATCCCTTGACAGAACTTACGTAGCTTATCTGGATCGCCAAATTCAACACATTGAATGATATCGGTACGATGCTCGGTAGCCGTTGGAGACACATGATACCCCTTTGCGCCTAGATAAGCTGCAGAGAATACCGCTCCTTTCAGAGCCTGTTCAACAATTAGCGGCGCCATAAAAAGTCCTTGAAAAGCAGGACGATTGAAGTCCAACGAGGAACTTACATCTTCACTGATGCCCGGTGCAGTCAATCTTTCACCACTGGCTTCTACCAATTCTGCTTTACCGGCAATATAGCCGCCACGAGGTGCTAAACCGCCACCCGGATTTTTAATCAATGAGCCGGCAATAATATCTGCGCCAACCTCCAGAGGTTCGCGATCTTCTACGAATTCTCCATAGCAATTGTCTACAAAAACAATAATCTCTTCAGAGATACTTTTTACAATTTGGCATGCACGCTCAATTTTTGCAATAGATAAACTATCGCGCCAATCATACCCACGAGAACGTTGAATAAGCACCATCTTTGTAGATGGAGAAACTGCTTTTCTGATAGCGTCTTCATCAAAGTCGTTGTCTTTTAAAGGCACACTTTTATGGCTTATTCCCAATTCGCGCAAAGAACCACGCGCATGCTCATCCTTACCAATTACAGTTTGAAGCGTATCATAAGGCAGTCCGCTAATTGAAACCGCTTCATCGCCGGGACGCAAAACCCCAAAGAGAACCGTTGCTAACGCGTGTGTTCCACTTACAAGATTAGAACGTACCAAGGCTTTTTCTGCACAAAACAAATCTGCCCATACACATTCCAATACATCTCGCCCAGTATCCCCATAGCCGTAACCGGTAGAACCGTTCAGGTGAAAATCTGCCACCTGATTTTTTTGAAAAGCATTTAAAACCTTTATCTGATTGGCTTGAGTCATGTCTGTAATAGCTGCCCATTGAGGTGCAATGTCCTCTAAACATCTTTCCACTAAAGCCATGTCTTCATCGTTCAGATTTGCAAAGGATTTTAATTGATTCATAAAATATGACATAGTCGATTTACCACTTCACTTCATTTTTATACTCTTCAGGGAGGTACTCCCAGAAATATTTTTTTGCATCCGGCATTGGCAATTGAACTTCAACGACAGCACCGGTTTCGTCGTACTGTTCGGAAAGCACCTGACCATATTGATGCGCAAGCGCCATTTTTTGCCCTTGTGACTCATCAAATGGAAGATGTAATTCCAAAGTGATTGATTCAGACGTTGCCAAGTGCTTCAACTCACTCAATAGCTGTTCAATGCCCTCACCGGTTTTACATGAAATATAGCATTTGTGTTGATATTGGAGTGCTGCCGAAAAAATAGGCATTTCCTCGCAACAATCAATCTTATTACATACTAAAATATGCGTTTTCTCTTGAAGTCCCAATGACATCAAGATGTCTTCAACAACAAGAATACGTTCGTCAATGCCTTCTTTAGACACATCAACCACATGAAGCAATACATCCGCATACTGCAATTCTTCAAGAGTTGCTTTAAACGCATCTAAAAGTTGTGTTGGCAAATCTCGAATAAAGCCAACAGTATCACTAATAAGAATTTCATTCCCGTTATCGAGTTGCAAACGACGCGTGGTCGGGTCTAAGGTTGCAAATAATTGATCCGCCGCATAAATATTTTCATCGGTCAACCGATTAAGTAACGTACTTTTACCAGCATTGGTATACCCTACCGACGTCACTTGTAGACCACGATGATTCATACGTGCAGACCGCTGCAGCTGACGATTTGTTTTGACATTTTCCAGTTCTTGCGAAATATGATGGATGCGTCTTCTGATATGTCTACGGTCGGTTTCTAACTGCGTTTCCCCCGGACCTCTAGTGCCAACACCGCCCCCCAGTCTGGAAAGCGCCGTTCCCATCCCAGTAAGTCGTGGCAAAAGATAATTTAACTGAGCGAGCTCTACTTGCAATTTACCTTCACGACTTCGTGCACGTTGCGCAAAGATGTCCAAAATAAGCACCGTCTTATCGATTACCTTTACGCCCAACCTGTCGCTCAACATTTGATTATAAGAAGGGGTAAGTGCTTGGTCAAAAATCACCATATCTGCCGCTTCATTTTGAACAAGCATGGCAATTTCTTCTAACTTACCACTTCCAATCTTATGTTGATTCCCTTTCATGACCTGAACAACAACTTGTGCCACTTCAAGGCCCGCGGTGTCTGCTAACTCTCTCAGCTCTTCCTCAGCAATTTCCACTGTATGTTGAGTACGTTGCTCCGGTTGTAGAATCAGAATCGCACGTTCTTTTTCACTGGAAGTCGCTATTGTTATTTGACGCTGCAACTCAGCTTCAAATTCTAAAAGCTGTTCATAAATCGGAAGCGTTACAAACTCATCCCAAGTAAAATTTTCATCCAAAAGGATTTCCGCCTGACTCAAAGAACGTTCCACCGGTGCAAGCATCGCAACTGCTGCCCGAATGGCGCCCTGTTGCTCAGCAAGTGCTACCATGCAATCATAATGCAGATTTTGCATAGCACTCAAATCAGCATCCGACAATTTTGCTACACCACTCGGATGCGTGTGCACACATCGCACACCGGCATAGCCCAATTGCCAACGCTTCTTTTTGAGGTCAAATACAGGTGCCTGGTCAACGCGTCCAACAGAAACCAAAAGCACCTGTCCATTACGGTCAATAAAAACCGCAACCTCTCTTTTAATTTCACAACTGATGGCAAGCATCGCCTGTGCCAATTCGCCACTGACGATTTCTCCACGGGTCATCCCCATTTCGGAAAGAGCCTGTAAATCGTTGCACTGGCGACGACTCAAACCATCGATCTTTCCAACTAATTTTGCCATTATTCACATCCGTTCGCTAATCATTAGATACCAGGACGGCTACCTGGTTTTTGGATAGGCATGCCTTCCTTGCACATTGGGCAATCTTCCGGATTGTAAGTAGGGAAGCTCAATTGAATCAAAGATTTAAATGGCACCTTCAGTTTTAAGGTATTCCCAGGAGTACGGTCAATAATAGAAGTAGCCGCAACCACTTCAGCACCTTTAGACTGTAAAAGTTCAACCACTTCTTGTGCAGAACCACCGGTGGTTAACACGTCTTCAGTGACTAAACAACGCGTACCTGGTTCTACGTGGAAACCACGACGCAAAGTCATCACACCGTTTTCACGTTCTGCGAAAATTGCAGGAACGTTCAATGCACGCCCTACTTCATAGGCAACTAGGATACCGCCGATTGCCGGCCCTACAACCATTTCAATGTTTTCGTCTTTAAACAATTCGCCAATTTCAGCGCATACTTTTTCAGCGATGCGAGGAAATTTCAAAAGTTGAGAGCATTGAATGTAATTGCCACTGTGCAAACCGGAGCTGAGTTTAAAGTGGCCACTTTGATAAGCACCGGTTTCAGTTAAAATTTGCATTAATTCTTCATTTGTCATTGCCATAAGTTAATCCTCCAATACTGACATTTCCGCTAAAATCTTCTTTGTTGCTTCTACCGGATTGACCGCCTGTGTAATTGGACGGCCAACCACGATGTGATTTACGCCTTGCGCCATGGCTTGTGCCGGCGTCAAAATACGTTTTTGGTCACCCTTTTGTGCCCAATCCGGACGCACGCCAGGGCAGACCGTCAAAAAGTCCGGACGAGCCACAGCTTCACGAATCAATGGCACTTCCTTAGAGGAACATACCACCCCATTCAATCCGGCTTCATCGGTAAGTGCAGCTAAACGCTTCACGTTTTCTTCAACACTGCCGCTAAAACCAACACGCGCAATACCTTCTGCATCAAAACTGGTCAAAATGGTCACAGCAATCAATTGCGGTACATCAAGCCCTTTGCTTAATGCCCCTTCAGCAGTTGCTTCGCGTGCACGTTGCATCATTTCAAGGCCACCACCGGCATGTACATTAAACATGTCTACACCTAATCCAGCCGCCCAACGGCAAGCTTGTGCAACAGTGTTTGGAATATCATGAAATTTCAAATCCAAAAAGATTTTTTTATCACGCTCTTTAAGCGCTTCAATGACACTACCCTTGGAATTTAAGAAAAGTTCCAGCCCCACCTTATAATAGCAGGCCGCAGAGCCAATCGCATCCACGAGGGCAATTGCATCTTCACTATGGGCAAAGTCCAAAGCAATAATCAACTGTTCTTTGCTAGGCATTATTCTTTCCACGCCTTCCCTACAATATCGTTAATATCTTCAATACCTTTTTCTTCACAATAACGTTCAATGCCTTCAAGCACCTCTAACGGTGCCATTGGATTTGCAAAATTGGCAGCACCGACAGAAACCATTTGTGCACCGGCCAAGATATATTCAATCGCATCGCGCCAATTGCAAATCCCCCCCATGCCAAGAATAGGAATGGATACTGCTTGCGCCACTTGATACACCATACGTACCCCAACCGGACGGATAGCCGCGCCACTTAAGCCACCAGTGACATTGCCGAGCACCGGCTTTTGCTTATTTACATCAATGCTCATCCCCATCAGAGTGTTAATCAAGGATAGCCCGTCAGCACCGGCTTCTTCACAGGCTTTTGCAATTGAAACAATATCGGTAACATTTGGAGAAAGCTTCATAATCACCGGCTTATCAGTTTCAGCTTTGACAGCACGACATACATCCTGAGCCGCTGCGCAATCAGTTCCAAAAACAAGGCCGCCTGCATGAACATTAGGGCAAGAAATATTCACTTCATACATCACTACTTCATCCACATCATTCAGTGCACGTGAAGCGGCAGCGTAGGTATCTAAGGTTCCTCCAAAAATATTTGCAATAATTTTGCAATCCCCTAAACGCTCGCGCATCTGCGGAATGTAATCTCGTTTAAATACGTCCGTTCCGGGATTTTCCAAGCCAATGCAGTTGAGCATTCCGGAAGGCGTTTCTGTAATACGTACACCGGCATTGCCCTTTTGAGGATACGCCGAAAGCCCCTTTGTAGTAATGGAACCTAAACGTTCTACCGGAACAAAGCGGCCGTACTCAATCCCAAATCCATATGTCCCAGAGCAAGTAGACACTGGGTTCTTAAAGGTAACGCCGGCAAAGGTGGTTTCTAAATTTACACTCATGCCAATTCAACCTCCTCAGACCAGAATACCGGACCATCTTGGCAAACCTTTGGATATACCTCTGCATCCGGATTGCCGGATTTACAAGTACAACCCAAACAAACACCAACACCACAGGCCATTTTACCTTCCAAAGAAAGTTGACATTTGATATGTTTATCGTCAGCAAAGCGCTTAACCGCCGCAAGCGTTGGAGTTGGTCCACACGCATAAATGCGAGCGCAGTCTTCAATGGCATCAAAATATTGGCTCACGAAGCCCTTTTCACCCAAGCTACCATCCTCAGTGGCGAAAAGAAGCTTCACGTTTTTATTTTTGTAGCACTCAAGTCCGCGCAATTGGGTTTCGCTACGACCGCCAACGATAAAGGTTAACGCGTTATTCTTAGCTAAAAGTGTATCCGTCAAATATTCGAAAGGCGCCTTGCCAATCCCACCGCCAATCATAACGCAGTTTTGATTTTCTACATTCAAATCAAAACCACGCCCTAATGGGCCTAAAAGGCTCACCGTATCACCAATGTTCATCGTAGCCAAGGCTTCGGTTCCTTCACCAACGACCGCGAACATCAAAGAAAGCACGCCATCCTTACACTGATTGATACTGATGGCACGACGCAAAAATGGGGTGCCGTTTTTGCTGCATTCTACCATGACGAATTGCCCAGGTACCGCTTCCGCACATAAAGTCGGTGCATCAAATTCAAAGCACCACTCTTTATCGGATAATGCTGTTTTCTTAACAATTTTTACATCATGTAACTGCATGATTGGCCTCCTATATAATTTCCCCATCTTTCAGCACAACGCGCCCTTCTCTTAATACCATTTTAGGCCAGCCGCTTAATTTTTCACCCACATAAGGACAATTTTTTCCTTTACTATAGAAAGTTTGTGGGTCTACTACTTTTTCTACATTAGGATCAAAAATCATCACGTCAGCGACTTTGCCGACAGATAAACTTCCTCGATCAATGCGCAAAAGTTCAGCCGGCTTGCAACTCATAATAGATACAATTTCACTTAAGGCAAAGCGACCGGTTTCAACAAGTTTGGTCCAAATTAACGGAAACGCTACTTCAATCGACGAAATCCCATTGGCAGCACGTTCAAATTCCACATCTTTTTTATCTGCGGAATGTGGTGCATGGTCGGTCCCAATGCAAGTGATGGTACCGTCTTTCAAGCCTTCAATCAATGCTTCATTATCTTCTGCAGTACGAAGTGGAGGCGCAACCTTTGCACTGGTATTGTACCCACGCACTGCTTCTTCGGTCAAAAACAAATGGTGCGGAGTAACTTCACAAGTTACAGGTAAGCCCTTCGCTTGCGCTTCACGAATAAGTGCTAAACCGGTGCCTGTACTCAAATGAGAAATATGCAAGCGTACACCGGTCATTTTTGCAAGCATGATATCACGCTGAATGATAATATCTTCCACTTCACGCGCAATCCCTGCTAAACCCATTTCGGTTGCAAGTGCCCCAGCATTCATCACACCGGACCCCTTCAAATTTGTATCTTCGCAGTGACTCATAAAAAGAACGTCAAACGGCTTACTATAACTCATTGCCTTACGCAAAATACCGCTATTTTCAACAGTACGGCCGTCTTCGGTAAACGCAATGACACCTGCATCTTTCAAAAAGCCAATTTCAGTGATTTCTTCACCCTTCTCACCTTTGGTGATTGCAGCAGTTTGAAGCACATCCGCATAGCCTAAGCGCTTAGATTTTTCGGAAATATAGCGCACGGTTGACACATTATCAACGATTGGGTTGGTATTCGGCATTGCCACAACAGAAGTAAAGCCCCCGGCAATAGCTGCTTTGGTACCGGTTTCGAGGGTTTCAGATTCTTCTTGACCAGGATCACGCAAATGCACATGCGTATCAATGAGGCCCGGCACGACATAGCAACCGGTCAAATCATAGATTTCTTCATCCTTTTTTTCAGGAAGATCCGGACCCACTTCACTAATCATCCCATTATCAATTCGAATATCTGTCACTCCGTCGATTGCTTGAGATGGGTCGACCAAGTGCCCATTTTTTAATAACATAAATTATACCTCCTCAGCCATCAATTTCAGCAAAGCCATGCGCACACACAACCCATTGGTAACTTGTTCCAATATTTTAGATTGCGGACCATCCGCAACTTCGCCATCAATTTCAATGCCACGGTTAATTGGGCCTGGGTGTAACACAATGCAATCAGGTTTTGCAGTTGCCAAGCGTTCCTTATTTAAGCAGTAGAAATGGCTATATTCTTCAACAGATGGGAACAAACCGGCCTTTTGACGTTCAAGCTGAATTCTAAGCATCATTACAACATCAGCATCCTTGATAGCCTCATCAAAGTCTAAGACAACTTTACAGCCCATATTGTCAATGCCACCCGGCACCAATGTTTTTGGCCCACAAACAGTGACATCGCAGCCAAATTTGTTTAACAACAAAATATTACTACGTACCACGCGAGAATGAGAAAGATCCCCAACGATAACAACTTTAAGGCCTTCAAGATTCTTTTTATAATCGGTAATTGTCATAAAGTCCAACAACGCCTGAGTTGGATGTTCATGAATCCCATCCCCGGCATTCAAAACATGTGCATTTACATGCTTTGTTAACAAATCATGCGCACCACTGTTTGGATGACGCATAACAATCACATCCGGATAATACGCATTGATGGTTTGTGCGGTGTCAATTAAGCTTTCCCCTTTTTGCACGCTACTGGAAGATGCAGAAATGTTTAATACATTTGCACCTTGATACTTTGCTGCCAATTCAAAGGATGAGCGCGTTCTGGTACTATTTTCATAGAAGAGATTTACCACAGTAACACCCTTCAATGCTTCTGTTTGTTTCATGTTGCGCACTTGTTCGCGCATGTCGCGTGCAACAGTCAAAATTTCCTGTACATCTTCAACACTGAGTTGATTGATACTGATTAAATCTTTATGGCTTAGCCCCACGATGATCCTCCTTTTATGGTTAAACAAACGAATTATTATTTCCGTTCAATTCACATTACATAATTTTCCACGATTATTTTAACATAAAAGCCTATACGGGTAAAACCTTTTATCCTAGCCTAAAATCCATCTATATAATTGAAGCTTTACATTTTTTCGCTTCCTACTTCAGCTTAGAAGAAAGCAGTATAAAAACCGACAAATCCCCCATTGCCCGTTGCACATTATAAGTCTTCACTTTATAATTTATTTATTGTCCATTGAACAAAATGAAAGGAGTTTTCTCATGGAAAGCATCATTAAAGATATTAACTTGGCGCCATCCGGTCAACTCAAAATTGACTGGGTGCGTGCACATATGCCAATTTTAAATGAAATTGAAAAGGAATACCGTAAAACCAAACCCTTCGCCGGTAAAAAAGTAGTCATTTGCTTGCACTTAGAGGCAAAGACCGCATATATGGCTTTGGTGATTCAGGCTGGCGGAGCTGAAGTTGCTGTTGCAGGCTCTAACCCATTGTCGACTCAAGATGATATTGTAGCCGCATTGGTTCAAAACGGCATTACCGCTTTTGCAACCCACGGCGCGAGCCAAGAAGAATATGATATGTATATCCGCAAGCTCGCTGAATTCGAACCGGATCTCTTTATTGACGACGGTGGCGACTTCACTGCGATGCTTCACAAAGAATACCCTGAACTCGTAAAGAAAATCCAAGGTGGTTGTGAAGAAACCACCACTGGGATTATTCGCCTCAAAGCCATGGAGCAAGACAAAGAACTTGAAACCCCAATGATTGCCGTTAACAACGCAATGATGAAACATCTCTTTGACAACCGTTACGGGACCGGTCAATCCGTGATGGATGCAGTGATGCACAACACCAACCTCGTCATTTCCAGCAAAACTGTCGTCGTTGTCGGATACGGCTGGTGTGGTAAGGGCGTGGCTATGCGTGCAAAAGGGATGGGCGCACAAGTCATTGTTACCGAGGTAGACCCAATCAAGGCCATCGAAGCATTGATGGATGGTTTCAGTGTGATGCCAATCACCGAAGCAGCCACCCAAGGGGATATCTTTATCACTGTAACCGGTAACAAGAACGTTATCGACAAGGATGCCCTTGAAGTAATGAAGGATCAAGCCATCATGTGCAATGCCGGTCACTTTGACGTTGAAATCAATAAGGTGGCTTTGGAAGGTCTTGCCACCGATATTAAGCCAGCCCGTAATAACATCATGGCTTACACGATGGCTGACGGTCGTACCCTCTACCTCATTGGTGAAGGTCGTCTTGTAAACCTTGCAGCCGGAGACGGGCATCCAGCAGAAATCATGGATTTAACCTTTGGTTTGCAAACCCTTTCTCTTCAATACATCAACGAAAATCCCGGTCTCGATGCACACGTTTACGACGTGCCTGAAGTCATTGACAAGCGCGTTGCACAAATTAAATTGGCATCCTTAAACATGCGCATTGATTCTTTGACTGCAGATCAGGAAGCCTACCTCAATAGTTGGTCCCTATGAGCAATAAATATCAAAACTTCATTGCCCTCGATGTAGAAACCACCGGCCTCAATGAGGATTCAGAAATCATTGAAGTCGGGCTTGTCGTCGTCGAAAACGGAGAAATCGTTCAGGAATGGCAACGTTTGGTAAAGCCCAACCACCCGATTCCAAAGGACATCTCCATTATGACCGGCATCACTCCGGCGATGGTCAAGGATGCACCACGCTGGGCAGATATCGAGGAGGAATTTCTTTCTATTATTGAAGGAAAACTGCTCTTGGCACACAACATTTCCTTTGATAAGGGACGCATCGAATTTCAACTTGGGCGATCACTTGAAAATAGTTGGCTAGATACCCATGATGTGGCAAAGCTTTTTTTACCAACACTCACCAGCTATAAACTCATGTCCATCGCCTTTCATCTACATATTCCGGATAATGCGCATCATCGTGCTTTAAACGATGCAACCGTTTGCGCCCAAGTCTTCTTAACCTTGATGGAACAAGCATTGGACATCGACCCATTTGTTCTTGAAGAAATGGCCAATACTTACAGCGGCATCCAAGAATCTATCTTTGAAAGCGGCTATCACCTTGGCGATTTGCTTCATCAGTTGGCGCAAGAAGCTCACGCCTCTAATGCCGCGGGTCCCCTTGTATTTGACAATTTCGACTATGATTATACCGAAGAAGAAAGTGCGCCGCTTTTAGATTTTAATCACGCCGGTGATTTTTTTGCGCCTAAAGGCCTGCTTTCTCAAAGCAAACCGGATTATCAATACCGTGCTCAACAAACGGAAATGCTAGACTGCATCAAGCAAGCCTTTGTTGATAAAAAACATGCGCTTATTGAAGCCGGCACCGGCACCGGTAAATCTTTTGCCTATTTAGTGCCCTCCTTACTTTGGAGTTACGAAACCGACCAACGCGTTATCATTTCAACGGGTACCATCACCCTCCAAGAACAGCTTTTTCATGTTGACTTACCATTTTTAAATGCAGCATTGGGACACACCTTTACCAGTGCAATTGCCAAAGGGCGCAACAATTACCTGTGCCTTCGTCGTTTCGACGAATATACAAGAGACGCCTATAAAAGCCCCGAAAGAGAGCGCGTTTTTGCAACCTCTCTGGTACTGTGGCGCAGCCTTGACCAAAGCGGTGACAAAGAACATCTCAATCTCAATAAAGCAGAAGCGCAATATTGGCAAAACATCGCAAGCAGTCCTGATACCTGTCTAGGCAGACGATGCAAATATTTCAATGAATGTTGCTTCTTCAATAATAAGCGCAAATGCGAACAAAGCGATGTGGTCATCACGAACCACGCACTGCTCTTCCAAGATTTACGCTTAGGTAACCTTTTGCCGGAGCATGACCATGTAATTATCGATGAAGCGCATCATCTGGAAGATGAAGCCACCCATCAATTCACCGATACCATCGACTACGAAGCAGTTCGCAAATTATTATTAAACTTCACGCGTAGCGGCGGTTTCTTAGGTCGTGTCTCGGTTGCTGTCGGCAAAGCTGAAACCCTCGCAGAAAACAGCACCGAAATCACCGAACGCGCCAATCGTGCGATGATTGATGGCAAACAAGCTTACGAGGTATTCGGTAAATGTGTCAAATTTGCCAACGATATTCCTGAACTTGATAATATTGGGGACTTACGCGTCACCGATAAAATCAGAAATGCCCAGTGGTGGCTAACCTTTGAAGAATCCTTACGAAAAAGTCATGGCGCACTCTCGACTGCGGTCACTTCTATCAACCGCTTGCTTGTGTCATTAAATGAAGACGAAAACATCGAATCTCTGATTCGAGAAATGACACACGCCAGAGACCGCTTAGCAGAGCAACGCGATTGGTTGGAACGTTTTATCGCCGGTACCGATGAAGACTACGTCTATTGGGCCAAAACCCTCAAAAACTATAACTACGCCAACTTATTCTTAAACGCAGCCTACATCGATATCATGCCGTTGATTCATGAAAAACTTTTCCAAACCAATGATACGGTTGTGCTGACCTCAGCCACCTTAGCAGTCGATAATAACCTCGACTATACAGCCGAAAAATTTCTGCTCACGCCGAAAGAATGCATCTCCTACATCACTGAAGCACCGTTTGATTACAAAAATCAATCTTTGATTGCCATTCCAAATGACCACAAGGATTATTCCAAAACAAACGACTACGAATACACAAAAAATATCATCAACGACCTCAAAAAACTGATTCCCGCTGTTGACGGCGATATGTTGGTTCTTTTCACCTCTTACGCCATGCTCAATAAAGTACAACAAGCGCTAAAAAACGATCAGTCTCTTAAAGATTATCGCATCCTTGCCCATGGACAAGACGGCAGCCGTACCAGGTTATTGGAAGCCCTCCAAGATGAAGGTAAAACCGTCCTTCTAGGTGCCAACAGTTTTTGGGAAGGCGTTGATGTTAAGGGGGATAAACTCCGCACCGTCGTCATCGCTAAACTCCCATTTACACCACCAACCATGCCTGTAGAAAGCGCACGCAACGATTTGCTCAAAAGCCAAGGCAAGAATCCTTTCTCTGCAAACAGCTTACCCCAAGCCATTTTGCGTTTTCGTCAGGGATGCGGCCGTTTAATCCGTTCCGCCAATGACAGAGGTTGCATCATCATCTTAGATAACCGCGTCATTAGCAAAAACTACGGCGCCAGCTTCCTTAAATCCCTTCCGGAACAACCGGTATGGATTGATGGCGTAGACAACCTTGCTGAAAAGCTCAAAAAGTGGCATAAATAATAAGCAAAAACCGCCATACCAACGAACCCATTCGTCGGTATGGCAGTTTTTTTGTTTAGTCATACTTTACTATCCCGCTGACAACATCTTGCATCTTCCATTCTTCAAGCAACCGCATTGACAACATAACGCAAATAGCGATTACTGTCATGGCTACTATTAAAAATGACGTCACCTGAAAAGAATACGGATGCGAAAACAACGCCATCATCGAACGATGATATAAAAACTTCAATACCGGGGGTGCGAGTATTGAAGCACAACCACTAGCCAAAAGCCCCAGTGTTAAATTCTCAAAGAAGAGCATTTTCCGAAGCATCTTAACACTTACACCAATCGCACGCAGCATACAAACCTCTTGACTGCGCATTTTCATGCGATAACGCAAATTTGTGATAATATTAATCACCATGAGAATCAGACAGGCCACTGCAACACTATACAAATACACCATGCGTTTTTGAAACAGCTTTTCGTTTTGTTCTATTTCTTCATCAAGACTACGCGTAACAATACCTGAAAATCGACTTCCGATTTCAATCAGCTGTTTTTCTAAAGCTATCTGCTCGGTCGAATTCTCTTTGGATAATGCATCTATATAGATACATTGAAAAGCACTGCTCGGTGCTATTTGTTCAATCACAGCATCCTTTGTAATCAGCAACGGATACACCGTGCGATCGCTGTCCAATATATACGGAAACGATACGATGGCCTTTATCTTCATTGTTTTATAGCAATAACTTGCATTTGTATCCTTTAAGTTCTCATACGTCATTGAATCAGTATGTAAGTCCTCGCGATATTTATAGACGATTTTATCACCCACATGATAATTCATCAACGGAACACCGTTTTTAAAATGTCCTGGTGTTCCTTTGTTATTTTTATCAGCCATGCTAAAGACAGATAAAATCACTTCATCATCTTTCAAGGAATCTATAGTAAAATTCCCTTCTATCACATAATTCTCCAAGGCCCTTAGAGCATTGTCATTGTATCCGCAAAGTTTTGACTTATAGACGTATTCCTTTCCGTCAAAACCCTCATCACCATAACCATATATTTTTTCAAGATTCCTATTATGTTCTTTGTAATACTCGTCATTACGTAAGATTTTCTTATCATCAATCACGCGAATAGGAATAGCTGAACTTGTTTTCACCCCTTCAACACCACTCATCGTAGCGATTTTCTTTGCGGCAGTGCGTGAAACCCCTTCATCTACATTGTCATAATGAAGCATCGACATAACATAATTTCCGTTCAAATAATACATTTCCTTCGTATCCGTACGAAAAGTTTCAGCAATCTTCGCCTCATACACCAGACCAACAAAAATCACTATACTTAAACTCATGACCAATACCATAAAGAAACTTGTTTTTGCATCAAAAATGATATATTTCCACCCCATACGTAAACAGGTGCTTGTTTTTCCGTTCGCATATTCAAGCGAAAAATGTCTTCTGTTTTTTGCAGGCTCCCTCCATTGGCCATCTATCATTGATATAATATTTTTTTCAGTCACCTGATAGGCCATCCCAACAACGATTAGTCCAACACCAAGCGCAAGCAAAATAAGAAATCCTCCTAGCGGTGGCCATGGAACGATTAATGAAATATCAATACATTCATTATACAAATAAATGGTATTTTCAAAGTCACCAGCAGCGGTCAGAATTCCATTAGCCAGTAATGCGCCTAGTAATACCCCTATCGGCACGAAACATAAATAGATGCCCAGCACCTCTAATACAATCATACGCCTGAGTGCGTTTTTGGTTACGCCAACAGCCCTCAACAATCCATAATGCGACAATCTTGATATTGTACCGATACGATACACCCCATAAAACATCACTAAGCCCACAACGAGCATCAGTAAAATTATCTCGATACATAAGCGCTTAAATGCATTTTGTTGTACTTCTGAAGGATTCTCTACAATCTGTTTCTGATTGATTTCAAGCGCAGACTGCAATTGTGACATCTTTTCATTTTTTGTCACCCCGTTGTCAAATTTCACATACGCCGTATATGATTGTTGCGTCGTTGTTGTATCTGACATCGCTGTATAAAGCTCTAATAGTCCTGCCTTCTTATTTCGATATATGTCAGATAATATCCCCGTTACACAAAACCTCTCAATTTTCCCCGTATCAGGACTTTCCAATTCAAATGCACTGCCAATTTCCGGTACTATTCCTAAGTTTGATAACATCCATTTTTCAGCCACAACCTCTCCTGGGCGTTCTGGATATCTTCCTTCCACTAGCTTTGATGTCATTGTCATTAAATGATTGTCCCCATGAATAAGAAAAACTGTTTCTTCACCCTTAATATACCCATACGATTCTCCTTGCTGAACACTTACATGTGCAACATCAGTATCTTTTTTTAACGCTTCAACCTGCCCCAATGAGAGCCCACCAACGCTATAATCAACTGGTGCATATTCCACTTGATTTTGCAACCGCTTTATTTCTTCATTGGTATGCAATAAAACCAACATTACTGTAGCTAGTACTGCTATCAACGTCATCACAGCCCCCAACACCAGCAAAGTCTTGTAATTTCCTTTTAGGAAATGTTTTCCCATAGCTGCCGTGTCTTTGTCCCACGCAATCATTGTCACACACCACCCTCCACGCACCTACCATCCTCGATGCGAATAATACGATCCGCAAGTTGCGCAATTTCTTCGTTATGCGTAATCATCACAATGGTTTGTCGATAGCGTTCCCCGGTCATCTTCAATAACCCCAACACATCTTGACTCGTACGAGAATCCAAATTCCCTGTCGGTTCATCCGCTAAAATGATTGCTGGTTTAATCGCCAACGCCCTAGCGATGGCTACACGTTGCTGTTGACCGCCAGAAAGCATATTTGGGTGACATTTCAATTTATCTTTCAG
>OBVA01000149.1_pt1 | contig 34891 bp, 28 predicted proteins | sample 1495021 | NCBI WGS metagenome assembly OBVA01 (sample SAMEA2579965, study PRJEB22360) | human gut metagenome | biome: human gut; feature: human-associated habitat; material: faeces | place: Denmark | collected 2008/2010
TGCTCTACACCATGTACAAGATGGGCCTGCTCAAGGGCGAGCGCCAGAAGAGCGCCAACATCGTGGGCCAGACCATGAAGCTCAACCCGCACGGCGACGGCGCCATCTACGAGACGATGGTCCGCCTCGCCACGGGCAACGAGGCGCTGCTCGCGCCGTTCGTGGAGTCCAAGGGCAACTTCGGCAAGTACTACTCGGGCGACCTGACCTACGCCGCCTCGCGTTACACCGAGGCCAAGCTCTCCCCCATCTGCGCCGAGATCTTCAAGGACATCGACAAGGACCCGGTCGACTTCGTGGACAGCTACGACGGCGCCATGAAGGAACCGCGCCTGCTGCCCACCACGTTCCCCAACATCCTGGTGTCGGCCAATAAGGGCATCGGCGTCGCCATGGCGTCCGATATCTGCGGCTTCAACCTCAACGAGGTCTGCACCGCTACCATGCACTATCTCGAGGACCCCGACTGCGACCTGCTCGAGTACTTACCCATGCCCGACTTCTCCACCGGCGGCGAGATCATCTACCGCCGCGAGGAGATGGAGCGCATCATCGAGACGGGCCTGGGCAGCTTCCAGATCCGCTCGCGCTGGCGCTGGGTCCCCGAAGAGCGCATCATCGAGGTCTACGAGATCCCCTATACCACCAAGACCGACGTGATCATCGACCGCATCGTCAAGCTCTCCAAGGAGGGCAAGGTGCGCGAGATCGCCGACATCCGCGACGAGACCGACCTCTCCGGCCTGCGCATCGCCATCGACCTGAAGCGCGGCGTCGACCCCGAGAAGCTCATGGCAAAGCTCTATCGCATCACCACGCTGCAGGATTCGTTCTCGTGCAACTTCAACGTGTTGGTCGACGGGTACCCCCGCGTGATGGGCGTGCGCCAGATCCTGCACGAGTGGGTCGCATGGCGCGTCCAATCCACGCGCCGTCGCGTGAACTTCGACCTGGGCAAGAAGTCCGAGCGCTTGCACCTGTTGCACGGTCTCGAAGCGATCTTGCTCGACATCGACAAGGCCATCGCCATCATCCGCGGCACCAAACTCGAGGCCGAGGTAATCCCCAACCTGATGCGCGGATTTGATATCGACGAGACCCAGGCCGAGTTCGTCGCCGAACTCAAGCTGCGCAACATCAACGAGGAGTACATCCTCAACCGCACCAAGGACATCGCGAAGCTCGAGGGCGAGATTGCCGAACTCGAGGAGATCCTCTCGAGCGAGGAGAACATCAAGAAAGTCATCAGCGACGAGCTGGCGGCGGTCAACAAGAAATACGTCATGCCGCGTCGCACGGGCCGCATCGAGCCCTCCGACGTCATCGAGGTAAGCCTGGAGCCCGAGGTCGAGGAGTACCCGGTCACCATCATGCTCTCGCGCGAGGGCTACCTCAAGAAGATGACGGACCGCGTTCTACGCAAGGCCGCGGAGCTCAAATACAAGGACGGAGACGAGCCCTTTATCGAGTTCCCGTCCGCCAACACGCATGAGCTCTTGGTCTTCACCAACAAGAGCCAGGTGTACAAATGCAAGGTTGCGGCGTTCGAGGACACCAAGTCCGCCCAGCTGGGATCGTATCTGGCAACCGACCTCGAGATGGATCCGGATGAGAGCGTGATCTGGGTCATCGATCCCGAGGATTACAAAGCCGACGCGTTGTTCATCTTCGAGAACGGCCGCGCGGTGCGCGTCGCGCTTGCCGGCTACGTCACTAAGACCAACCGCAAGCGCCTCAAGAACGCCATCTACGGCGGGTCCAAGCTGCTGTACGCCCAGGTGCTCAAAGAGGACCGTGACATCGCGCTGGTCTCGAGCGACTATCGCCTGATGAACTTCAACACGTCGCTACTCAAGACCAAGACGACCACAAACACCCAGGGCGTCCAGGCCTTCACAGCAAAGAAGGGCCGCGCCATCACCGCCGTGAGCACCACCGAGGAGGTGCTGGGCGCCGGCGTCTCCGCAGAGAAGTTCACCGCTCAAAGTCTGCCCTCCGCCGGCGCCCTCATGAAGGATGACGACATGCCGAGCTTGTTCGACTAGGGACGGCACCTCCAGCCGCAGCTCCCGTACATCCCTCCGCGGGAGCTGCGGCCATACCGTTTTAGCCGCTTTCCTCCCTCTAAAGGAAAAAGTCCCTCGCACTCACAATGCGAATGCCGTCAATGTCAGTATCATAGGAACCCAGCCTCACAACCATAATCTTCTCATGATTGTCCCGTATCGCCTTCAGATGAGCAATCTCGCGTTCCCTGGTCTCACTGGCGAACATCTCGTCTGTCGCCTGCACGTAGAGCACGTGCCCATCTTTCGTTGCGACGAAGTCGACCTCCTTGCCGTAGAGCTTGCCCACATGCACACTCCATCCTTCGTAGAGTAGCTGGAAATATACGGCATTCTCGAACAGGCGACCAATATCCGTGACTCTGTATCCTGCCATCCAAGTCCTGAAACCGGTGTCGACGATGTACTCTTTGGGGTTCGTCTTGAGTAGCGCCTTGCCGTGCAGGTCGTAGCGTGCAACGCGGTAGAACAGGAATGCCTCCTCGAATGCCGTCACATATGAGGAGACGGTCTTTGAGCCAGGTGCGCTCGATTAGGCGCCGAGCTTCTCGGCAGAGGCGATTGGGGAATCACGACCGACAAACCTCCCAACAGGCGCATCGAGCCCACTCGAGGCGAACTTGCGCAGCTACGCATTCTGCTGCTACGCGAAGCCCAACTCACTTACACGAGGCCCCATAGCCCCTGATAGAACGACGAGGGCGAGCGAGCGAACCGCATCATCGCGCAGGAGCGGCGGCACAGCAGGGCATGGGGCAGCGAAATCGAGAGGGCAGACCCCCGACTGGCCGATTATTGAAATAGCCGCCCTATATCATTAAACTTTTACTCGGTTGAAACCGAGTCGGAAAGGACCGAGTATGGATTTCTTTGGTCGCGAGCGTGAGCTCGCCCGCATTGAGCGTGAAATCGAATCGGACGGCCAGAGCGCCATACTCGTGTACGGGCGCCGACGCGTGGGCAAAAGCGAGCTCATCAAGCAGTCGCTGTCGACAACCAACTGCCGCAGCATTTATTACGAATGCAAGGAGACCTCCGAGCAGAACAACCTCGAGAGCCTCTCCGCCCTCGTATCCGAGGTCTTCGACCTCCCACCCTTGGGCTTCGGCAATCTCGAGGCGCTTCTCAACCACCTCTTTACTCTGTCCGTCAAGGAACCCCTTACGCTTGTCCTCGATGAATACCCGTACCTGCGCAAAACGGTCAAAGGGCTCGACAGCATCCTGCAGTCGTTGCTGGACCGCCATCGCGATTCATCCCACCTCACGCTCATTCTCTGCGGATCGTTCGTCGAGGTCATGAAATCGCTACTTGAGCGCGAGAATCCTCTGTATGGGCGAATCAACCTCACCATCGACCTCAAACCGATGGATTATTACGACGCGGCGCGTTTCTACCCCGATTTTTCCGCCGAAGACAAAGTGCGTCTATACAGCGTGTTCGGCGGCATCCCGTACTACACACGCCTTATCAACCCGAAGCTCTCTGTACGGGAGAACATTATCGAGCTCATATCAGAACCGGGGGCGCGTCTGGAAAACGAGGTCTCGATGTATCTCAACTCGGAGATCTCGAAAATCGTGAACGCCAACGAGGTCTTCGGGGCGCTTGCCGACGGATACTCTAAGTATCGGGATATCCTCTCCCAGTCGCACGTATCCAGCGGGCCCACCATGGTCGATGTCCTCGACCGGCTCATCCGCATGGAACTCGTGCAAAAACAAGCCCCCATCAACGATCCGTTCAACAAGAAGAAATCGAGCTACCGGATCATCGACGGGCTGTCGCTGTTCTACTACCGCTATGTCTTTCGATACGCCTCGCAGCGCACCTTCCTCGACCCACAGGTCTTTTACGACCGGTACATCTCTCAGGATTTTGAGACGAACTACGCACCGCATGCATTTGAGGAAGTATGCCGGCAGTTCCTCATCCGAAAAAATCGATCGGGAGAACTGCCCGAACTGTTCGACGATATTGGCCGCTATTGGTACAACGACCCCGCCAACAAGACGAACGGCGAATTCGACGTGGTGACGCACGACCCGCATGGCTACGTGTTCTATGAGGCGAAGTTCCGAGGTACGCCCGTCACGCAGGAGATGATCGACGAGGAGATCGAGCAGGTCCGTTCAACGGGGCTCGACTGCTACGCCTACGGGTTCTTTTCGCGTTCCGGCTTTGACGGAGATGTCGATCCGAGCAAGCAGCTGAGGCTATTCAGCATCGAGGAGCTGTATCGCTAAGGGCGATTGCCGATGGACGGTCCTTGATGCAAAGGGGCGGCCTTCACGGGGTTCTCCCTTTCCATGTCAGACAGGATTGACGGCAAGACCTGCCATCTCTCCTGCGAGCAAGACCTAGTCTTCGAACGCATCATGAGCAGCGACGGTTCCCCTTGCGAGCTGCTCTCTCAGATTCTTTGGCACGACGGCTTCGCCTACGCCATCTGCCTCAAGCTGAGGATGCGCTCTTGCTCGTCCACTCGTACTGCCCCATCCGCACGAAAACCTGGTGGCCAGGCATCTCAGATGGAGGGCTTGCCAAAGGTGCGCTGCATTATGGCCCCACCCGCACTCCCGACAAGCGCAAGGCACCCACCGAACTCCGCATGGCCGCAGGGACGTCATGACTCCGCCGGCGCGCGACCGCCCAGCGCGTTATGCGGCATGACGTTCCATGCGGCCATCCAGACGCCCAGGATCTCGTCGAGGTCTTCCATCGTACTCACGCGCGTCTCCCCCAAATCCCCGAGGGAGCGCTTCATCAGCTCGGTGGGCATGATCTTCCCATCCTCATGGGCAATGTCGAACACGACGCTCTCCCATGTCGCCTTGAGGGCGAAACGGTCCGCGAGCTCGCGGTACCGATCCGCCAGCTGGACGCAGAAATCGGCAAGCTGCTCTGGATCTTCGAAGTCCACGTCGGGGAACTGCGCCTCGAGCGATCCACTCACCACGCCCCCACGGGGCCCGTACGTCTGGCGCGCCAGCTCCAGGAACGAAGGTCGCTCTCCGCCATCTTCCCCGAGGAGTTCTTTCATATGGTCAGCCATCACGACCGGGTAGAAGGCGACCACGTTACCCGGGAAGAACCATGCGCCGCCCGACTTTGTGAGGCGCGCCACGATGACCCCGCATGGCCCCTGCTCGCCCTCGCGGAAAAGCCCTTCAGAAAGCGAGTGGTCACGCACCCAAAACATCTCGCCAGTGTAAACATCAAGCAGCTCGAGACGATGTGCGGCGATATCGACATGCTCGACGGAAAACATACTGCTGAATTGATTATTCACCGCCTCGCGAAGCTGGCTCAAGTAGCCGTTTCCGCGCCGATCGGGATTCTCCACGCAGTACAACTCGATGCCCGAGAGCCCGCCCTCCAAGGGCTTGTCGAAAATGGCCCACTCCAACGCCAGCTCATGGAGACGCTCGGCATGCTCATATGACAGCTCATCAAAATCAGGCTCGACGTGAGCGATGAACTCCTGATACGCCGTCTCCGCGAAGCCGGGGTAACGGCGCTTAAGAAAGCTGATCGCGCGGCTAAACTCGACACCCGGTGCTTGCGAGGACATATGAGCTCCTAACTGGGCGCATTTCGATGGCACCCAACGCCAAGCCGCAGGCATGCGGGCAAATGGAGGCAGAAGGGCAAGACGCCCGCGGAAGGTAAAATACATACCGTGCGGGCGTTATCAGATTCAATTTTTGCAAGCGCCGAGCCCGGTGTCAACGACCTGCGCAGAACGGTTTGCTCGTGACGTGGATATGTCCCGGTATGAGGGCATATCTTCCCAATCCGCTGGCTTATGCCCCCATAATCGTCAGTTAAGACACTTTTTTTCGATTTTGCAAAAGTTGGTTTCTTAACCCTCACTCCCACTCGACGGCATCGGTTCTGACGTCCCGTCATTCCAGTTGCATCCAGTTTTCGGTGCCGTCTCGAATCGAGCGCCGTCAGGTAACGCCGTGTCGTGTTTCGTCGGCTTCGGGGTAGAAAATCGAGGCAACTTCAAAAACTTTTTTCAAACTCAAGGCTTTGAGTTTTTGTTTTTGTCCCAAAGGGTGCGGCGGGCCGCCTTTGGAGACTCGATAGCGCCGAGAACGCCCGTTTTGAAACTCAAGCACCCTTTTGCCTGCTAGCCGCCAGCTGCAACCGTAAGTGAATCAGCGCGGGTGGCTTTCAAGCAGTTTGCAAAACTGCAGGTCGCGGGCCTTCATTGCCAGTAGGAGAAATGAGTAGTCTCAGGTTGCTTGCCCATGAGTTGGCGAGCAGGTTGGAGCTTCGTTGTTGGCGCGATCGCTTCGTGCGCATCCGATAGGCCTGTTTAACAAAAGGCCTATCGGATGCGACTGGCCGCCCATACGGCAACGGCGTTTCCCGTGCGGGCGCGAACGGCCCCGCGTGCCCTATCGCGCGATATCCCCGCATGACGCTCAGAACACCTGCTCGCCGAGCAGCCACCTCGCGAGGTCCAGCACGAGAACGCCCTCCCGGGTATAGAGCTCATGCCTCGTGCGAGCGATGAGAATTCGGAGGCTGTTGGCGCACGAGACAACCCAGCAGCCCATGCCGGAATCGAATAGAACGACGGGATGCCCCCACGCCCCGACATCGTGCTTCACCCTGAAATCGATGAGCATGAGAAAACCTCCCATTTCCCAGGCACCGAGAAATGGGAGGCAGTTCGCCTATTAATCGTCCAGTGGCTGCATGATCTCTAGGATGATCCCATCAGGATCGCGGAAATAGAAAGCACGGCTGCGGCCAAAGCCATCGTGGCGAAAATCGAACTCCTGTGGCGAAGAGAGGCACTCCACGCCCTGCTCCATCAGCTTTTGATACACCGCGTCGGCGTCGTCGGCGTAAAAGCAAAGCTCCGAGATGGAAGTGGTGAAGAGGTCGGCTGCTTTGTGGGCAACCTCGTCGCCGACGAACTGGATCAGCTCCACGGGCGGCATATTCAGCTGGTCCGACCCGTTCAGGTACGCGACACGAGCCCTGCAGTTTCCCCGTTGGAACATCGCCTCGGTCTCTCCGCCTTCCATCAACAGCTCGCCCTCGTAGCGAAGCCCCAAGATGTCGCGGTAAAAAGCTACCGAACGATCCAAGTCGCTGACAGTCAACCCGACGTGATAAACCTGTCCAATCATTTCTTCCTTCTGCCTGGATTTTTAGCCCGATTCTACAAGGGGCAGAATGAACGGTCAAACCTCGTCGGCGTTACTTTGATGGAGGCTGCACCCTACCAGCTGGTTGCGACCATGCCGGAATCGATGCCCGCAGCATAGCGCACTTGGGCTGACATGCTGGATTGGCTCGTTGGCCGCAAGCACGAATCGAGCGGAGAGCCGGACAGAGGACCGCTGTTCACTTGCCGTATGACGGAAGAACAAATATTCAGCCATGAGAACGGAGGGTTCCGCAGCTGGTGGTATGCGGACCTGCACGACGATCTCATCGTATTCTACGCGCCCTTCAGGGACTGAGAGAAGGGCGCGGCCCCGGTGAAAGCCTGGAAGCGATACAACCAGGTCTGGCGGAACGAGGAATGGCGCGCCCCTTGCTTGCATTCAAGATGGCATTCATCTCAGACGCGTCAACGCCACGACTTCAATTCTGACAAAGCGGATTGCTACGGCTGTCGCCATAGGAAACGGATTTGAAGCGAGGGGTGCTACGGCATAACGCTCGAAAAGAACTAAGAGTCCAAGGAAATCGACAAGGAGGACGCGCTCGCCGCCATTGACCGTTTCGCGGAATTACTGCAAGTGGTGAGCAGCGGCTCTAATCGCTGCAACCCGATTTGAGTTTCACGGGGCCCGAAACGGCCTCGTTTCGCCCTCGGGGACAAAAACCGCGCGTCTACTCACTTGGGATAAATCCTTACTCCCATTCCTCCGAATACCGCCCCGCGCCTTGCTGTCTCGAAACACGGGGGAGTAAATGGCGAAATCGCAGGTGAAAGGGAGTAAAACCGCAAAGAATAAGCCTCCGTCCCAACGCGGGAACGGAGGCCAGATTGTCGGATTTACTCACCAATGTCGCTGGTGGCTTTGCCGTGACTCTCGTACGAAACGAAACTCAGGAGCATAGTACGGCACTCAAAAATGCAGGTCAGAACCCTATCGGCCTACTCCCACTCGATAAGGCAACTTGTCTCATGGGTGGTACGGAAGACTATGGGACTTCATTCTATGTTCCCGTGAACCACCAGCTTCGGCTTCATTGGTACCCAATCAATACCCAGAGCTAGAAAACTGATCCAGAGGGAATCGTTCCCCTCCCACCTCCCAAAAGACAAGGCAGGAGGCCATCAACGGTGAAGAAGCAGAGCGCCCGCAGAAGGCAAAGTACATACCGCGCGGGCGTTGTCTACTTATATTCTCATTCAAAACCAGTCCATGGCGATGAGGTCAGTAGCGATCAATCCTTCCTCCGGCGCAGTGCCGTCCCAACGGCGGAGACCGCCGTGCCGAAAGCGGTCAGGAGCCCGAGCATTGACGCGGGGTCGCCCGTTGCAGGGAGGTTGTCGTCAGCACTCTCGACCTTGCCGTCGCTCACATCGGAAGCCTTCTGCTCAAGCTTAGCGATCGACTCCGTCCGTGCGACGCCGCATCTCCCACACGTGAACGTCCTCTCGCCCTCCGCGTTCGCGGTGGGCTCGGCGGTAACGATGCCTTCACCCCAAGTGTGACCAAGGGCGGGCAGGCTCTCGGTTCGCTCCGCGCCGCAGACCGCGCACGCGTGCTTTCTGGCTCCCGCATCGGTACAAGTCGCCTCGGAGATCACTTCCCACGGCCCGAACTCGTGCTTCTCGCCGTCTATAGCGTGGAAGGATAGGCCCGCACTGTCCCCGGGATTGACTTCAAGCCAATGGTCGACGTACTGCTCGGCAGCCGTCCCCTTATAGCCGACGATCGTGCAGGGGTCGATTGACGCGTAATGGATTCCGGGGGCTCCCTCATGAGCGCCGCCAATCTGCACGACCGACTTGGGCAGATAGATGCGCTTCAGATTCGGGCAGCCGTTGAAGGCGCTGTTGGGAATCCACGTTACACCCTCTTCAACAATGACGGTATCGACGCCGACTCCCCAGAACGTCCCGTTGGACCCCTCTTCGAATTTCGATCCCCCGGGGATCACCAAGGTGCCCTTGAGCTGGCGGCAGTTGGCAAAGCAGTCGCCGCCCCACGTCACATTGTCCGGCAACTCGATTGAAGTGATGCCCGTCTCCGAGAAGGCGGTGTGGCCCACCGACTCCAACCCATCGTTAAGATGCACCTCGGTCAAGCTCCCCACACCGGCGAATGCGCTCAAGCCGATAGTCTTCAGGGTCGAGCACGCCGAAAACCTCTTGAGATTCGAGTAATTGATTGGATTCTCACCATATGCACTCGATGCAAACGCAAGGTCCGGTAACGCGGTCACCCCCTCCGCCAGACGGACCTCGACAACCCTCTTGTCGTATCGCGACCACTCATAATCGCCGCCCGCCGGCTTGCTGATGTTCTTCTCAATGGTCAGGACGCCGCCCGCGTCAAGTGTCCATCCGTCGCCCTTGACTGCCTCGGAAAGCGGATCGTAAGAAGAATCGGGCGCATTCTCCCCCGGCAAGGTAGAAACCGAAAGCTGGCCGCTCTGGATAGCGTCGATACCGCCTTCAGCTGCAAAAGCTGGTATCGGCTCCAATGTAGTCGTTGATACCACAAGAGCCGATACCGCCGCAATCGAAAGAGCAGAACCGACTAGTCTCTTCCTCATAAGAACCCCTCTCTAAGCACAAACAGATTGAAATTCCATTGTACTCCAGATTGTCACTTATATAGGGGTGCCTTAAATAGAACTAGAGCGAACCATTGGTACCGATGAACGGAAGGTGCCGATGACTCAGCTTGGTCCCAAAATGCGCGTTGGACTCCGCATCAAGGAGCTCCGTAACCGCCTTGGCGTGAGCCAAGAGGCGTTCGCATACTCGATAGAGATGTCGCGTACCTACTTCGCGGAAGTAGAGACCGGCAGACGCAACGTCTCCATCGAGAACATCGACCGCATCGCCGAGGGTCTGGGCGTTTCGCTCAGGGAGTTCTTCGACGCCGAGATATTCGCGGACGGCAACCAGACATGCGATGAGCGCTAAAGAAGACAGCCCCGCATCAAAGCAGAAGACCCGGAATTTGCCGGGTCTTCTCATCGTGGAGATTGAGTCCGCACTAAGATAGATTGATTCAGGCCACGGTAAATCAGTCATGCCTCGCCGCGCAAAGAACCCCATGACGGCATGACAGCCGTGACGGTAATTTTGACAATAGGCGGACACGTCACAGGGCTGACGACTCCGCCTGTCCGATTTTCCAATCATCCGCATATGCAGGCGACTACGCCCTCGTCTTCCCAGAACTCCCACAGCCCGTGAAGCTCTTCGCCGTTCGGCGCAACCTCAATCCACCACGCCCACTCGGCATCGCCATAGGGCGCGAACCACCGCTTGCCATCGATGCTCACGAAGCCTTCGCCATTTCGTATGACCTCGACCCGCTCTCCAAGCTCAGACATGACCCGCATACCTCCGCGTGCCCGCTCGGGCAATCTCGAACCACCCGGCAGTCGATGGTCGGCACAGAACGAGAACCCGGCTCTGCCCCGCGCATTCGCACTGCCAGAGAGCGCGATGCGTCTGGTCGATAGCCTGTAAATCGTCAGAGGCGAAAAGACCTGCTCTGCCAGTCCGATCTCGGCAATCGCAATCGTAGAAAGAGTCGAGCCTATAATGCATCGCTAATGCGCCTCGCATTCTAGGTCCTCGCCGAGCCAGACGAGCCAGCCTCCGTGATAGTCGGCGATGGCGATGTGACCGTGCAGGTTGAAGCCGTCAGGAGTCTCCTCGTTCAGTTCATATACTGTCGCCTCGACCTTGGTTTTGAAGCACCTTGGAAAGTCCCGGAAAGGAAGCTCCGCCTTTCCGACCGCCCTCCTATCGGCAGTGCGGAGCACGTCCACACCGCAACACCACGAGCAGTCGAATGTGTAGAGCGGGTCATCTTGATCATAACTGACCGCGAAGGGCACCGTACCGAGACCCAGCGCGTCCTCGGTAGGCCTGACTCGCATTGGATCGGGGCGAGGGGCATCGGAGCGCGTCAGCCATTCAGCCCGCGTCGCGGCCACCGAGTCGATGAGGTCTTTCATATCACTTGCAAGCTCCGCGCACTCACCGGGCGTCTCGCACAGCTCGAACCAGCGAAGAACGTCCTCTCCCGCGACATCCGTGGCATCTGCGTACTTGACCTTCATGGCTGCCCCCCAACGAAATAAGCGACCGTACCGAGCGCGTCTTTTACCAACCTTCAAATCGTTTTACATTTTAACTTTCACAAAAAACGGAAGGACGGAATTCCGCCCCGCCTTCCCGAGCAATCCCGGTTTTGGAAAAGTCAAAACTCCAACCGACTACTCCTCGTCATCGACTTCTATGTGACGCTCAAAATCGACAACAAGCTTATGCTTGTCGGCCTCCTCTCGAAGCGCAATAAGCGCCCCCGTCACATTCTGATAGACGTCACCCAAATTCTCATGGATTTGCCTTACCGTTTCATTGAGATTCAAATCGCCATATCCAGAATTGAGCTGTTTAGCAATCTGATTCAGGTTGACTCCTTGTATGCGAAGCTCGGCAAGCGCGGCTTCAAACGGAGATGTATCTACGAGCACGACGGTTGCCTTGTCAGAATAAATCAGTGTCTGTCGCACATATTCACTGACCGTCAAGCCCGCCTTTCCGGCCTTTCGTTTGAGCATATCGCGCTCACGTTCCGTTGCGAAAACGCAAATCTGCTTATCCCGCACTCTCGTGTTCGACATATCGTATTGCTCCTTTTTAGTTTTTCTTTCCATGCGATGCCGCCATCGCGCTTTCGGCTCTTCTCGATTTCAGGCGCCCTCCGGCAATGCTTAGATGTCACCCAAACAGCCAGCTGCCGCCTTTCGTATGGCTCCTAAAGCCCATGCGAAGCAAGATGGAAGAGTAGTACGGACGCGGTTTTACCGCGTTTGTACGTACGCTTCCTACATCTTGCATGTGAGCAACGGCCCGTCCGGTGCGAGAGGGCGCTTTGCGATTATGGGAGGTGCCGCCGCCGAGCAGAAACGCAAAACGCCCGGCCCTCCATAGCGCCTTCAGCACTGGGAGAGCCGGGCATCAAGTCACCTCGTACGCTTCACTTTGGCAAAGCTAATCATTAACGTTTTCTCCTGCACTTATGTCACTGCCGTCATGGCGTGTTACAGGATCGAGGAAGACCGTTCGGGCAGACGACGTCCGCTTTGAAGTGAAGTTGACGCCGTTGCGCTCCATCCAATCGCGATGCTGAGCGAGCAGCTTGCCGAGCGCCGCCGGGCTGACCCCGTCGATACCGAAATGCTGGATGAGATCAGTCATGGTGCCCGACCATCCCGATTCCGAATCTAGAACGTTCCGAGCAATCAACTTCACGCAATCGGGAACGGATTCCGCCTCAAGTTTCTCCCCGTCAATCTTCTCAACCAGCTCCCACAAGGTCCCAACGCGGCGAAGTTTGAGGACCGCATCCGGCATGTCCCTGCCGGTGACCTCCAACGCGGTAATCGCGTCATGGCGGCCGTCCTTCTGCATAACCATCATCTGGTCGACCGCGCCGGAGATACCCGTCGTTCCCGTAATGTTCGCGAACGAGTCCGACGGACAAATCATCTTACGAAGATGCGTCAACACGAGGACGCAAACGCCGTACTTGTCCGAGAACGCCTTCAGCATCCGCATGTCCGCGTAATCGGAAGAATACGAGTAGTCTGCCGACGCATCGCGCGCAACTTGCAGGGTGTCGATGATGAACAGCTTGGTCTCCGGGTGGTCCCCCAAGTAATCCTCAAGCTGTCCGATGAGTCCGCCGCCGAGCGTAAAGGCCTCGGTCGCGATGACGAAATCGTCCGTGCTCTCGTCGGTCAATCCCCAAAGACGATTCTGAACCCGCATGGGAACATCTTCCAGCGCAAGGTACAGCACAGGAGACTTCGTGGTTTTGTATCCCAGAAACGGCTCGCCCATGGCGACGCTCTGCCCGAGCTGCAAGGCGAAGAAGCTTTTTCCGTACTTGGGCGGAGACGCAAGGACGCAAGTGCAATTCGTGGGAAGCAGCCCCTCGACGAGCCAGACTGGCTTTTTGAGAATCTTCTCCATGAGCGTCTGAGCGCCCACACCCTTGATCTTATTTGCATTCATTTCGCCTACCGGACAGCCGTAACATTCTGCACCGCATACTTCCGTCCAGGCGTTCTCGCATTTTTCCCAGTTATAATGTTCTTCGGAGCGGAGACTCGGATCGCCCGCCAAAGCAGCCCCAGCCTCCGTCTCCTCTTTTTCTAAGTTCACAGTGAACCTCCTATGCTTTTGAGCTAGACTCCACGTTTCATATTGGCTATCGCCTCATCCTCCTTCTCCACATCGGACTTTTCGTCGCCAAGCGCGACAAACTCTTCGGCCAGCAGCTCGACGATCGCCTCAAGTTCGGGATTGATTTCCGACCAATCGCGAAGACGCCGCAGTTCTAGATACACTCCCTTCATCTGCTCCCGCAAAGCGCGTTGGACTCGGCTGCTCGGAATGACCCTCACCTCCCGATGGAGCAGCCGCTTGGTTATGTAGTCCTGTTTGGTAAGCCCGCTGTTCGCGACCTGCGCATCTATCAAAGCCGCCTCTTCAGACGACACGCGGAACGCGACGGTCACGCTGCGCAACCGACCGTGGGCATCCAAGTTCTTCTTACTCATTAGCGTAACCTCCCACCTTGTCGAGAGCGCGCGCCATGTCGTCTTGAACCGATGGGAAAAGATGCGCGTATCGATATGTGATGTCGATACTTTCGTGTCCCATTCGCTGGGCAATGCCTACCGCACTGAAACCCATCGAGATCAAGAGACTCACTGCGGAATGGCGTAAATCATGGACCCTGATGCGTTTAACGCCTGAGTTTTTGCAGCCGCGCAGCATCTCGTGATAGAGATAGCTTTTCGATACGGGAAACATTCGTTCATCCCCTGCGATACCGAACAGCTCGATGTACTCACCGACCTCAGCAACCAAGAACTCCGGGATGCTTATCGTGCGCACCGATTTCGGAGTTTTCGGAGGTGTGATGACATCTTCACCCTTGATGCGCTGATAGCTTTTCGAGATACGCAACTGGCATTTCTTGAGGGCAAAATCGGATGGGGTGAGAGCTAGAAGCTCGCCCTCTCGGACACCCGCCCAATACAAGATTTCAAACGCCATATGTGACCTCGGTTTGTCCATGATTGCATCAGAGAAACGCAAATACTCCTCAGTTGTCCAGATTTGCATCTCCGGCTCATGTGCCTTGGCAGCTTTGCCCGTCTTCGCAAACGGGTTCTCACTCAAGTCGTAATAGCGAACACCATGGTTGAACAGGGTCGAGCACTGGTTTCGAACGGTCCTAAGATAACTTGCCGCATATGGACTGCCCGTCCGTGGATTGATAGCGCTTCGGAGCTCGTTCTGCCAGCGCATGATATCCGCCGCCTGAATCTCATCCAACTGCATCTCGCCGAAAAACGGGACGATCTTGGTCTTGATGATGTGCTCTTTGGTTAGAAAGGTGTTGAGCTTGAGCTGAGGCTTTATGTCAGCCATGTAGACTTCGGCAAAGTCCGCGAACTTCATCGATGGCGAGCCTTCTGCGCGCAACAGAAACTCGCGTTCCCATTGCCTGGCCTCTGTTTTCGTACGGAAGCCACGCTTGTGTTTCTTCTTCCTTCGACCGTCATGGGTGTGATACCAAACTTGGACTTCCCATAAGCCGGTCTTACTGTCTCGACTGACAGCCACTGTCTCCAGCCTCCTTCTCGGGGATCGCGAAGAAGCGTTTCTCGAAGAAGGCCAAATTCACCTTCCCTGCCAACGTGCGAACGCCGGACGCCTCAAGTTCGTTGTTGAGATCACGGATGATGCGATATGCGCTTGCACGGGATACGCCAAGCGATCTCATAACGTAGTCTGCGCCGACCAATTTTCGAGTTTCCATTTGTACACCTCCTCTCTCTTTACTTCACTGACCTTAATGTGCAGAGATATATCTATGCACCGTATTCCTTTGTCAAGTTACACAGTAAGTCGCATTTATGCTTAATGCTTAAAAATGTCTTACTGATTGCATAGTAAGACATTTTTCGGTTATTCACCAATAGAGTGTCTTTCCACATATCTAGTACATATTTGAGATGTTCTGTATAATATGAATCATAGGTGACCTTATCTCTCAAATGAAAGGCTGGGGCATGAGCCTTTACGATTCTGCACGAACACTCGTTAATGAGTACAGGCGCTCTCAGTCGGGCAAATACTGGCAAAGCTACCTCCTCGCCGCAAAACTACGAGACCTCCGCTCGCGTGAGCGTCTTACGCAGGCAGAGACTGCACGGCTCGCAGGCATTAGCGAGTCCACGCTGAGGAACTACGAGTTGCAAAAATCCACCCCAAAGGAAGCGCATCTCAATGCACTCGCAAGGGCGTTCGATGTAAGACCAGAAGCTCTTCGCCTTTATGACATCTGTCTTTTCCCTGCCAACGCCCTGTTTCAGCTAGGGGAGACCTTTGGCCTCGCACCGCGAAAAAGCCATTCTATGGATGACCGAGATGAGCGTTTCGCCGTTCTGGAGCCAAAGAGCGGCTTCTTTGTGAGCTTCCTCGCAGGCTGGGCGAAGCAATATCAAATGCTTAAAACCGGAGACCTCTCTCGAGACGATTACGAAAGATGGAAAGACCGCTTTTTTATGGACTATGACCCAGCCGAATTTCCCATGCGCTATGAACAGACCTCCGATGGTATTGCCGCCATCGAGCCATGGCAGAACATGCAGCTTTCCGAGGCCTTGCAGCGATTAAGGGGAGAGAAAGGTTATACGCAGGGAGATCTAAGCCGAGTGAGCGGTTGCGCCACAACAGCGATACGCGCGTACGAGCAGAAGAAAAGGCTTCCAAAAAGCCAGCAGCTAGAAGCCCTCGCATCCGCCCTTGACGTCACAGAAGGAGCCCTGGTGTTCTTTGACTTCGGGAGCCCCGTTCAAGCGGCGCATGCGCTTTTCCAGATCGCAAATCAGCAAGGCCTCATCCCGCAGATAATTGATGGCTCGCCCGTGCTCCGCACGATCCAACCCGGCCTAGAACGCTACATCGATCAGTGGGCATGGGCACTGACAGGCAGATATGAAAACGCTGAGGTTAACGGCATCCCTGCGACCACTTTTCAACAATGGAAAGACCGCTACAACCCAAAGGACAACTTTGGAACCGAATGGAAAACTAGGTATGAGCATTATTTCGGAGCCTCAAATAGGTTCGATGGTGCCATGGAAAGCCAAAATGATCCGTTTGATGAAAGGTATGCAGACCAAGGTGGATTCCTTAGAGCCTGATTGCCAGACTCGCACCATCCCCCTCTGACCTCCCTTGTCACACCCGTCATAGCCGTCACAAAAACAGCAATCTTAAACATTTACAGAAGTCTCTACATAAAGAGGTGCACACATGCCAAGAACAGAAGCTGCGCTCGACCTCTGGGTCGCCGATAGACTCACCGAGTGCGACATAGAGTTCACTCCACAGGGCAGCGGCATCAAGGACATCGAGAAAGCGCTTAAATCTGCCTCCAAGCGCGGAACCGGCAGGGCGGGCTACCCTGAGTACGTCGCCCGTGTCGGGCGCTTCATCATCGTCGTTGAGGACAAGGCGAGCCAAGACAAGCACGAGAAGCTAACCGATTCTGGCATCCTTGACATGAGCACCGATGCCGTCACCAACTACGCTGTGAATGGCGCGTACCACTACGCCACGCACATCGCCAAGGGGAGTCCCTTCACCGAGGTCTTCGCCGTGGGAGTCTCCGGGGATCCCAAACGCCACACTATCTCCCCTGTATTCGTCAACGACCGAGAGGGCTACAAGCGCCTCGAAGACATCGAATCCTTTACATGGCTCTCACCCGACAACATCGAGGAGTACTACACGCGAGCCGTCCTCGACGAGCCGACCGACGTGGAAAAAACCACTGAGCAAATTCTCAGGGACGCCGCCGAGCTTCATGAGTACCTACGCACCTACGGCTCCATCAAGGATCAAGACAAGGCGCTCGTGGTCGCGGGCATCCTGCTCGCCCTCGATGAGATCGAGTACGGTGGCTTCTCCATCGCGTCGCTGACCGGCGACCAGACTGAAGGAATGCGAGACGGCGACAAGCTCATGAACGCCATACGCGGTAGGCTCACGCGCTCGAACGTGGGCCCGGACGTGAAGAAGAACAAGCTGCTCTCCGAGTTCGGCATCATCCAGACGAGCTTCCGCCTGAACGAGGTCAACGACACGCTGGGCATGACCCCGCTGCGCTACTACACGACCTTCCTCAACGAACACGTCTTCAAGAACATCAAGTACCAGAAGACCTCCGAGGACTTCATCGGCCGCTTCTACGGCGAGTTCATGAGCTATTCGGGCGGCGATGGCCAAACCTTGGGCATCGTGCTTACACCTAAGCACATCTGCGACCTCATGTGCGACCTCGTTGACGTAAAACCAAACGACACCGTGCTCGACCCGACATGCGGGACGGCGGGCTTCCTCATTGCCGCCATGCACCGCATGCTCTCCTTCGCCTCGAGCGAGCAAGAGCGCAGGGACATCAAGAAGAGGCAGCTCCACGGCATCGAACTTCAGAGCAACATGTTCGCCGTGGCGGCTGCGAACATGATTCTGCGGCGCGACGGGAACAGCAACCTCGAATGCTGCGACTTCCTCAAACAGAACCCCGCCCAGCTACAGCTCAAGGGTGCGACCGTCGGCCTGATGAACCCGCCGTACAGCCAAGGAACCAAGGCCGACCCCGACCAATATGAGATTTCGTTTGTGGAGAGGCTGCTCGACTCCCTCACCATGGGCGCGAGGGCTGCAGTCATCGTTCCTCAGTCATCCATGACCGGCAAGAGCAAAGCCGAGAAGGCTTTCAAGCAATCAATCTTGAAGCATCACACCCTCGAAGGGGTCATCACCTGTAACACGGACACCTTTTACGGCGTGGGAACGAACCCCGTCATAGCCGTGTTCACCGCGCATGAGCCGCACGACCGGCTAAAGGAGTGCCGTTTCATCGACTTCCGCGATGACGGCTACGAGGTGCGTGCTCATGTCGGGCTCGTGGAAGGCGATTCCGCTAAGGACAAGAAGCGTCATCTCCTCGACGTGTGGTGGGGTCTCGAGGATGCACCGTCAAAGTTCTGCGTCCGCTCGACCGTCAAGCCCGATGACGAGTGGCTGCACAGCTTCTACTACTTCAACGACGAGATACCCTCCGAGGAAGACTTTGAGAAGGCCATAGCCGACTACCTGACCTTCCAGCTCGACATGGTCGCCCACGGGCGCGGATACCTCTTCGAGGAGGCTAAAGATGCTTAGTTTGCAAGATAGAAACTGGCTCGCTTTCTCAGTTGACGAGATTTTCACTGTCTCCAGACCGGTATCAAGGACTAAGGACGATTACGAGAATGGGGACATTCCGTTCGTCGCGTCAGGCGCATCCGGCAACGGCGTTGTTAAGTTCTGCACCCCAAAAATAGATGAAGAGCTTGATGCTCCCAGATGCATAAGCGTCAGCCCCGTTGATGGCAGCTGCTTCTATCAACCAATCAGCTTTCTGGGAAGGGGCGGCGGCGGCTCATCGATCATGCTTCTTCGCAGTGATGCGTTGAACCCCTTTACGGGTATTTTCATTGCACGCATGCTAACTCAGACTCTAGGTGCGAAATACACCTACGGGCGCATGGGGAATGCAAAGACCATTCTGCGAGAGCAGCTTCTCCTCCCAGTCGATATGCTCGGAGAACCTGACTGGAAGTTCATGGAGGACTACATTCGCGAGCGCGAGACGGCACAAGTCGAGCGCTGCCGGGAATTCCTGATGAAGCGCATTGCCGGCATCGAGAGAGAGAGAGAGAGAGAGTAGACGACCTGCCAGCTATCTTTCCTCATGGCCCAAGAAGGAATGGAAGGCGTACAGGCTATCGCAGATTGGTGCCATTCAGTCCGGTCGAGATATCTATGCATGCGACCGGATGGATGGCCCTGTCCCCTACATAACTTCGGGCAGCCAACATAATGGAATCGGTTACTTTGTCGGAAACGAGAACGAGACTCTTGATTCTGGCTACATAGCCTTAAATCGTAATGGAGCAGTTGGAAAGGCCTTCTACCATCCCTACCGGTCGCTCATGGGAAACGATTGCAGAAAGCTCCACGCAAAGGCTGCCGATGGTAACGATCATATTGGGAACTTCCTTGCATTTTGCATATCAAGACAAAGGGGGTGTTTCAGCTACAGCCGGAAACTAGGAACCGAACGGGCAAAAGCGCTTAGCATCATGCTTCCGTCCTCGGAAAATGGTGATCCAGACTATGCCTATATGGAATCCTGCGGCAGAGAGATGACGCTTTCCATTATCAAGAGATTGGCAACTTACCTAGATTCCCAAGTAACGGATTGACGTCATCCCAGCAAAACAACTAAAACGGGTACCACGAACGAGCCGTGGGTACCATACGGGTATCGCTACAAATTCCAGACAGCCACATCAAGCTCGATGTCCACGAACAACATCAGCCCCGTGCGCCTGCTCCAACAGGCAACGCCACCACATCTGCCCAGTGTATATTAATACAAAAGTAGCATCCTACATGGAAGGATGCCAATCAGCTATGGACTGCCAAGCAAGTGGCTTACAGTCAAACACAGCCGTCTCATAAGACGAGGGTGCACCGCAAGCTCTAACGATGCACCCTTGATAGTAATACGTTTTTGAGATGGTATTATTCCCACTCGATGGTCGCGGGGGGCTTGCTCGTGATGTCGTAGCAGACGCGGTTGGCGCCGGGGACCTCGGCGACGATGCGGCCGGAGATCCTCGCCAGCACGTCGTAGGGCAGCTTCGCCCAGTCGGCGGTCATGGCGTCGCTGGACTCGACGGCGCGCAGGATGATCGGGCGCTGGTAGGTGCGCTCGTCGCCCATGACGCCCACGCTCTTGATGTCGGGCAGCACGGCGAAGTACTGCCAGCAGCTGTGCTCGGAGTTACGCTCGCCGGTCTTCTCGAAGAGGCGCTCGTTGTAGGCGTCGAGCTCCTCGCGCACGATGGCGTCCGCGTTCTTCAGGATCTCGAGCTTCTCCTTGTCGATCGCGCCAATGATGCGGATGGCCAGGCCCGGACCCGGGAACGGCTGGCGATACACGATGTGCGCCGGCAGGCCCAGCGCCAGGCCCAGTTCGCGGACCTCGTCCTTGAAGAAGTGGTCAAGCGGCTCGATAAGGTCGAAGCTCACGCCCTCGGGGAACGGAATCAGGTTGTGGTGGCTCTTGATCGTGCTCGCCTTGCCGCCCGTCTTGCGCGCGCCGGACTCGATGATGTCGGGGTAGATGGTGCCCTGGGCGAGGTACTTCACGGGCTTGCCGTCGGTCTCGAGCTGCTGGGCGACCGCGAAGAACTCCTTCCAGAACTGCGTGCCGATGATGCGGCGCTTCTCCTCCGGCTCGGTCACGCCGGCCAGGAGCTCGGCGTAGCGGTCCTCGGCGTGAACGTGGATGAAGTCGACGTCGAACTGCTTGGTGAAGACCTCCTCGACCTGCTCGGGCTCGTTCTTGCGGAGCAGGCCGTGGTTGATGAAGACGCAGGTCATCTGCTTGCCGATGGCACGGGCGCCAAGGGCGGCGACCACGGAGGAGTCAACGCCGCCGGAGAGGGCCAGAATGACGCGGTCCTCACCCACCTTCTCGCGGAAGTCCGCCGTCATGGTCTCGACGAGGTTGTCCATCGACCAATTCTTCTCGAGCTTGCAGATGTCGAAGAGGAAGTTCGAGAGGATCTGCTGGCCATACTCGGTGTGCTTGACCTCGGGATGGAACTGCGTGGTGTAGATACGCTTCTCGGCGTTCTCCATCGCGGCCACGGGGCACGTGGCGGTCTTGGCGGTGACGACGAAGCCCTCCGGGACATCGCAGACGGCGTCGAAGTGGCTCATCCACACGGTCTGTTTCACGGGCGTGCTGTTGAACAAGGCGCTCTTGGCCACGCACTCGAGCTCGGCCGGGCCATACTCGCCCACCTCAGGGTGGAAGACCCTGCCGCCTAGGGTCACGGCCGTGATCTGGTGGCCGTAGCAGAAGCCAAGCACGGGGACGCCCATCTCGTAGATGGCCGGGTCGACGCGCGGGGCGTCCTCGGCGTTCACGCTCGCGGGACCGCCGGAGAGGATGATAGCGCTGGGGTTCTCTGCAGCGATCTCGGCTGCCGTGGCGTCGCACGGCATGATCTCCGAGTAGACGTTCAGGTCGCGGACGCGGCGCGCGATGAGCTGGCCGTACTGGGCGCCGAAATCGAGGACGATGACCTTCTGCTGGCTGTTCTGCATGGGCTCCTCCGTGGGACGAGGGTTGCAAGGGTCACGAGCGCGTGGGCTCGAGATTTACGAGAATCGCGCGACTTGGAAGCAGGGGCCGCGCCGAATCACTGATCCGGCGCGCGCCGCGGGCGCTAGCAAAGTCACGAATTTGACGCGCACAATAATACGCCAGCCACATCACTGCAACTACGTGCGCGCGCGATTCTTGTTTGTGAACATACGCTAACGTTCCTATGGACTTTTCGCAGCGTCATGCCCGTGCTAGTACCATTGATTCGTTATAGGCACGTCCATCAAGGGAGCTTGCATGCCCAAACGCAGGAACGAAACCCCCCAGAACCGCACCAGCGACTACTCCCGTGCGGAGGCAATGGAGCGCTACTCCGGAGCCCGTCGCAAGCGCGGTCGCCGCAAGGGTCTCAAGGTGTTCCTCATCGTTCTTGGCGTTGTCGCCGTTCTCGCCTCCACCGCAGCCTGGGCCCTCATGGCGCGCGTCTCGGGCAGCTTTGGCATGGCAAGCGACTCCGCACTTCACGGCACCCTGACGGAGGCCGGCTCGGACGATCCGTTCTACATGGTCCTCATCGGCATCGATAAGGACGAGTACCGCTCCGATAGCAGCGAGTACGGGTCTGCCGAGAGTGCCTATCGCACAGACTCCATCCTCCTTGCCCGCGTTGACCCGACGGAAAAGCAGGTCACGCTCGTCTCGATTCACCGCGACACGCTCGTGGACTTCGGCACCTACGGCAAGCAGAAGATCAACTCCGCCTACTCCATCGGCGCCGAGCGCAAGGAAGCAGGCGAGCAGAACGTCTCCGGCGCGTCTTACACCGTTGAGACCATCTCCAAGTTCGCGGGCGTTCCCATCTCCCACTATGCAGAGATCAACCTCGACCAGTTCATCTCCGTCGTCGACACCATCGGCGGCATCGAAGTCAACGTTCCGGTCGATGTCTATGACCCGCAATACACCGGCGCGGACATCAAGGCCGGACAGCAGACCCTGAACGGCGACCAGGCGCTCAAGCTCTGCCGTGCGCGCCACGCCTATGACAAGTACGGCGACGGCGACGTCTACCGTGCCGCCAACCAGCGCATGGTCATCGGCGCCATCCTGAGGAAGATTCTCGCGAGCGACCCGGCAACCATCGCCTCCACGGTCACCACGCTCGCGGATTCCGTCTCTACCGACCTCTCCGTGGCAGACATCCTGTCTCTCGCCACGCAGTTCCAGGGCTTCAACATGGATACCGACATGTTCAGCGGCATGGAGCCCACCAACTCCAAGTACGTGAACGACACCTGGTATGAGATCTGCGACACCCAGGCTTGGCAGAAGATGATGACTCGCGTGAACCAGGGCCTCTCCCCCTACGAGAGCGAGGACGAGGACACTGCGCTGGGCATCGCTGGCACTGGTACCGCCACGAAGAACTCTGACGGCAGCACAGCCGCCTCCTCCTCTGACAGCAGCGGTGAATCCGCAGAAACCGAGTACTCCGGCTCCGTCGAGGTGCTGAACGGCGCCGGCGTCGCGGGCCTTGCCGGCCGAGTTGCGTCCACCCTCTCGAATCACGGCTTTGACACGACTGCCGCCACGGCGGACTCCTTCGACTACTCGTCAACCCGTATCATCTACGTAGGCGACGGCAACCGCGCCAAGGCCGAGGCGGTCGCTGACACGCTTGGCCTCTCGAACGTCGTCGCTGATGACGGCACGTACGCTGGCGAAGCCGACGTCATCGTGGTACTCGGCGCGGACATGGCCAACAACTAGCAGCTTTGGTCGCCAAAGGAGAGCGCTATGTCGCCTAGGCGCGAGCACAGGCAGATGAGCGAGGAAGAACAGCGCACTAGGGGCGCTGCGGCTCAAGGCCGTCATGCTGAGGGCGCGTTTCAGTCTGGATCGCGTTTCTCGCGCGGCAATGCGACGACCATGCACCGGGCGGGCCATCAGCCGAGCTCGCAAGCCGGCTATCAGGACGCAGGTCAGCCCTCGCGCACGGCTGGTCCACAGACCGCGCGCCAGCCGTACTCTACCGGTGACCCCAATGCTCGCGCGCCGCGGGCTGAACAACCGCACACCGTCACGCGATCACAGGCGGAGGACGTGAACCGTTACCGCCAGATGCGTCAGGAGCGCGACGACGGAGGCGTCCTGCGCAGACGTCGTCACGCAGGTGGCCCGGATTGTGCGCGCAACGCCTACGGCAACCCACGGGACGAATACGGCGAGCAGGCTGGCGGGGCCAATCTCCACCAGCGTCGCGAGTTCAACCCGCGCCATGCGCTCAAGGTCACAAAGCGCGTTCTTGTTGGCACGCTTGTGGCGCTCCTCGCCTTTGCCGTTCTCATCACGGTGCGCATGAACCTCGGCGTGTCGCTCGAGACGCGCCTCGCGCTCAGGCCCGTCCTTCCGGGTCAGCCCTTCTACATGCTGCTCGTCGGTACCGATAAGGACGCGTACCGCGAAGAGACCGGAGCGACGGGCGGCGTATATCGCACGGATTCGATCATCCTCGCTCGCGTCGACCCCATCGCGGCGAAGCTCACGCTTGTCTCCATCCAACGCGACACGTGCGTCAATCTCGGCGGAGACTACGGAGAGCAAAAGATCAACGCCGCCTATACCTACGGCGGGCCACCCATGCTCATCAAGGCCGTATCAGATCTTGCGGGTGTTCCCATCTCGCATTATGCCGAGATTGACCTCGACCAGTTCATCTCCGTGGTGGATGCCATCGGCGGCATTACGGTAAACGTACCGGTTGACGTGTATGACCCCGACTACACCGGCGCGAATATCAAGGCCGGCGTTCAGGAACTCAACGGTGACGACGCACTCAAGCTCTGCCGTGCGCGCCACGCCTATGACCGATACGGCGCCGGCGACTACTTCCGTACGGCGAATCAGCGTATGGTGCTTGGCGCGATTCTCAAGAAGTCTCTCTCAGGCAATCCGTTCATGCTGCTGACGACCCTAAACGCAGGATCTGCAAGCGTCAATACGGATCTTACGGGCTTCGACTTGTTGTTCCTCGGCGCGCGTTTCGCCGGCTTCGACATGGCGAATAATCTCTATTCTGCACTCGAGCCTACAACGCCGAGCTACGAGAACGGAGTCTGGTACGAGCGTGTCAACCAGAATGCCTGGACTGAGATGATGGACCGCGTCGGCCGAGGTCTGCCGCCCTACGCTGACGGCGCGCAAGACCCCACCTCCGGCATCGCCGCCGGAATCGTGGAATAAGCCGAAGCCGTCTGCTGCGAGGCGCGGTCACGCCATATCGGGAACCGCCCATGAGCCCGCGGTCACGCCATATCGGAAAACGCCCGCGAACCGCGGTCGCGCCATAAAAACGCAGTTCCCGTGTCTTCAGCCCGCTCGAATGCAGAGAGTTTGCGGTGCCGCCGGGAGTGCCGCCATACAACGAATTCGAGATCCTGCGGCTCGATTTCGTGTTTTCACCTCGGTTGGAAAACGCTCAACTGGGGTTTTATTTGTGGTACTCGTAGTCTCATATCCGTTTTTGGACTCAGAATCGCAATATCCGGCCGCAGAATCTCAAATTTGTTGTACGCCCCACCTGCAAACCCGCACAACCTGGCCCGCAATCAGCCCTTCACGCGCCCAATTCCCAAAGCGAAGTCAAATCCAGCCAGACAACCCACCGGGGACAGAAGCTCGCAACCCAGATCGGGCAACCCGCCGCAAAACAGAAGCTCGCAACCCGGACCTACGAGCGTCCGAGCCGCGAGCCATGCTGCAACGTAAAGCGAGGCCGGGCCGGGTGGCCCGGCGCGAAAGGTAAAAGAAGCCCGCAACCGGAGCTACAAGTGTCCGGCCGCGGGCTTCGCCACAACGTATTGCGCAGGTTTTGCCGCCTGGCCTTGAGAGAGGGGCTAAGGGGGATTTGCGAAGCAAATCTGTCCCCTCCGAAAGGCCAGGCGGCAAAACCGTCGTCTGGTCTAAACGTTAAAGCGGAAGTGCATCACGTCACCATCGGCCACGGCGTAGTCCTTGCCCTCCATTCGGAGCTTTCCCGCTGCCTTACAACCAGCCTCGCCACCGAGGGTAACGTAGTCCTCATAGCTAGCGACCTCGGCCTTAATGAAGCCACGCTCGAAATCCGAGTGAATGACACCAGCGGCCTGCGGAGCCTTGGCACCGACGGGAATCGTCCACGCCTTGACCTCCATCTCGCCAGCGGTGAAGTAGCTCTGGAGGCCCAGGAGCTTGTAGGCCGCCTGGGCAAGCACGTCAAGACCCGGCTGCTCAAGGCCGAGGCTCTCGAGATACTCCGCAGCCTCCTCGGCATCGAGGTCGCAAAGCTCGGCTTCGACCTTCGCGCAGATGGGAATGGGCGTGACGCCATCGATGGGCGCGAAATCATCGCCAAGCATATCTTCATCGACGTTCGCAACGTAGAGGATCGGCTTCATCGTAAGCAGGAAGAGACCCTTCGCGGCAACGCGCTCCTCGTCCGTCATCTCCATAGTGGAGGCACGGTTACCCTCGTTCAACCAATCGACGAGACGCTTGGCCACATTGAACTTGGGCATGAGCTCCTTGTCGCGCTTCGACTCCTTCTCGAGCTTAGGGAGCTGCTTCTCGAGCGTGGCGAGGTCTGCCAGGATGAGCTCGGTCATGATGGTGTCCGCGTCGCCCGCCGGATCGACGAAATCAGCCGTGCGGCCAACCTCACGTATGACGTTGGGATCCTTGAAATAGCGAACGACCTCGCAGATGGCATCGGTCTCGCGGATGTTTGCGAGGAACTGGTTGCCGAGGCCCTCTCCCTCGCTCGCGCCCTTCACGAGACCGGCGATGTCAACAAACTCGACCGCCGCAGGCACGATACGGCCCGGATGCACGATGTCCGCGAGCTTCTGGAGGCGGGAATCCGGCACGTCGACGATGCCGACGTTGGGGTCAATCGTGGCGAAGGGGTAGTTCGCCGCCAGGCCACCCTTCTTGGTGAGTGCGGTGAAGAGGGTCGACTTGCCGACGTTGGGGAGTCCCACGATGCCGATTGAGAGTGCCACGTTTGATCCTTCCGTGCTTTCCGAGGCGAGGCCTCGAGGTTTGGTGTCGCTCGGCGCGGGCACAAGGCCACGCGCCGGAGTGTACTAGTTATCCGTGTCGAGCTTCTCGAGGATGTCGAGGCCGCGCCTGAGCTGAGCCATACCCTGCTTCTTGAGCTTCTCCATCTCGGCCTTTTGCTCGGCTTGGCGCTTCTTACGCTCGACCTCTTCCTTATCGGGAACGACGAGCTCCGCGCCTTCGTATTTCTCCCAGGTAAGGGCATGTTCGCCGCAAGCCTTGAGGCAGGCGCCGCACTCGATGCAGTAGGCGCTCTCGACCTTGAAGATGCCGTTCTCCGCAAGCTCGCACGCACGCGTGGGGCAAACGTCGACGCAGTCGCCGCAGAGGTTGCAACGCTCAGGGTCGCAGGTGGGGCGCTGCGGAGAAAGACGGACGGCGAGCTTGGGATGGCGCTGGAGCGTCGTCATGACAAGCTGACGGCGTTGGGTGAGCACACGACGGCGCTGGGTGGGCGCCGGAGCGGCACCGCCCTCGACCGCGTGGGTGATGGCGTTGATGCGGCGGGTGTTCTCGTCAAGCTTCTGCTTGATGGTGCGAGCGGCGGCAAGGGCGGGGTTGGCGACGCTGATGGCGGCCATGCCCTGCTTGCTCATGCTCTCGAGGAACTCCTTGCGCTCGAAATCGTGGTTCTTGGTGTAGTCGAGGTCCTTCTCGTCCACCTCGAGACCGATGCCCTTGCCGGAGAGCTGCTCGGCGAGTTCAATCTGAGTGCCAAGCATCTCTTCGCCCGTGGTGTTGCGACAGCGATCGCAGATACCGAGGGGCAGGTAGACGCTCACGTTCTTGTAGTCCGCGAGGATGGCGAACCAGACCTCGGCGGGAACGTCGCCGATGCACGGCAGGACGACCTCGTTCTCCTGCGGCATGCGGCCGATGGCGCGCGTGCAGGTGACATACGCGTGCTCATAGGCACTAGCGGCACGCACGATGCGCTCATACAGGCGGCGCGGATTGATCTGGGGCGAGGTGAAGGAACCTGCGGGGCAGGCCGTCACGCACAGGCCGCACTTACGGCAGCTGTCGAGGACCTCAATCGAACCCTCGGAGAAATCAATCGCCTTGACCGGGCAGACGTCCGCACAGGCATGACAGAGCTTGGTGCTCTTGCCCTGGCAGGCGATGCAGCTGTTCACGTTGGCGCGGGGGCGGTCCTTGTAGTCAGACGGGTTCCACGTCTCCACTTCCTCGGGATTCGCCGCGAGGGCATTCGTGATGTCCTCGACTGGATTGGAAAGCGACTGCCAGTCATTCTTGATGTCGATGAGCTCATCGAGCAGGTCGCGCTTCTCGGCCATGTCTCTCCCCTCGCAACCACACCGCTCCCCAGCGGCATAACTGTTTAATCATACCCAAGAACAGCTGAGGATGCCCCTCCGTAAAGGACATCCTCAGCGTCAACAGCTCAATCTATGCGGATTGCCAAGCAGCAGAGGACCCAGGCCGTACCGCGGCAAACATCCAAGCACAAGCAGCTCAAGCCATACGCATCGCCAAACAGCAGAGGCCCCGAGCCCTGCCGCGGCAAACATTCCGCAGCGCAAAATGCGCGAGGACGTTTGCGAGGCAAGGCCCGGGGCCTCGTCAGGTGGTTAGCCGATCGGGCTTAGTACATGCCGCCACCCTGGCCGCCCTGGGCAGCCGCGGCGGAGATGGCCTCCTCGATGGTGGTGTCCTTGGGCTCGTCGGTGACCGTGGCCTCGGTGATGAGGATCAGGCTGGCGACGGAGGCGGCGTTCTGCAGCGTCACGCGGGAGACCTTGACCGGGTCAAGCACGCCCATCTCAATCATGTCGCCCCACTCGCCGTTGGCGGAGTTGAGACCCTGGCCGGCGGGGAGGTTCTTGATCTTCTCGACGACGACGGAGCCCTCGAAACCGGCGTTCTCGGCGATCTTCTTGACCGGGGCGGTCAGCGCCTTGCGGACGATCTCGACGCCGATCTTCTCCTCATCCGTGGCTTCGACCTTGTCAAGCTCAGGCAGAGCCTCGAGGAACGCGACGCCACCGCCGGCAACGATGCCCTCCTCGACGGCCGCACGGGTGGCCTGCAGGGCGTCCTCGATGCGGTGCTTGATCTCCTTGAGCTCGACCTCGGTGGCAGCGCCGACCTTGATGACGGCCACACCGCCGGAGAGCTTGGCGAGACGCTCCTGGAGCTTCTCGCGGTCAAAGTCGGAGTCGGTGTGCTCGAGCTCGCCCTTGATCTGGGCAACACGCTCGTCGATGGCAGCCTTGGAGCCGGCGCCGGAGACGATGGTGGTGTTGTCCTTGGTGATCTTGACAGCCTTGGCGCGGCCGAGCATCTCGGCGGTGGTGTCGGCGAGCTTGATGCCAAGCTCCTCCATGGCAACCTGGCCGCCGGTGAGGACGGCAATGTCCTCGAGCATGCGCTTGCGACGGTCACCGTAGCCGGGGGCCTTCACGGCGGCGATCTTCAGCGTGCCGCGGAGCTTGTTGAGGATGAGCGTGGCCAGGGCCTCGCCCTCGACGTCCTCGGCGATGATGAGCAGCGAGGAGCCAGACTTCTGAACGGCCTCGAGCACCGGCAGGATGTCCTGGATGTTGGAGACCTTCTGGTCGGTCATGAGGATGTAGGGGTTCTCGAGCTCGGCGACCATGGCGGAGTTGTCGGTCGCGAAGTACGGGGAGATGTAGCCCTTGTCGAACTGCATGCCCTCGACCGTGTCGACGGAGATGCCAAAGTTGGTCTTGTCCTCGTCAACGGTGATGACGCCGTCCTTGCCCACGACCTCCATGGCGTCGGAGATCTTCTGGCCAACCTGCGGGTCAGAGGCGGAGATGGTGCCGACGGAGGCAATCTGCTCCTTGGTGTCGACCGTCTTGGCGGAGGCCTTCATGGAGTCGACAACGGCGGTGACGGCCTTGTCGATGCCGCGGCGGATGGCCAGCGGGTCGGCGCCGGCAGCGACGTTGCGCAGGCCCTCGTTCACGATGACCTGGGCGAGCAGGGTCGCGGTGGTGGTGCCGTCACCCACGGTGTCGTTGGTCTTGGTGGCGACTTCCTTGACGAGCTGGGCACCCATGTTCTCCACGTGGTCCTTCAGCTCAATCTCCTTGGCGACGGAGACGCCGTCGTTGGTGATGGTGGGGGCACCGAAGTTGCGCTCGAGGGCGACGTAGCGGCCCTTGGGGCCCATGGTGGCGGTAACGGCGTCAGCCAGGGTGTTAACGCCCTTGGCGAGCTTGGCACGAGCATCGGTGCCGAACGTAATGTTCTTGGCCATTGGTGGCTTCCTTTCGAGTTGACCGCGCTTCGCCGAGTCTTGGGACGCGCGGTTGAAGTTTCATGGAATGCGGGCGTTACCCGCGAAAGAACTAGGCCTCGATGACGGCGTAGATGTCGTCAGCGCGGAGAAGCAGGTAATCCTCGCCATCGACCTTGACGTCGCTGCCGCCGAACTTGCCATAGTAGACCTCGTCGCCAACCTTGACGTCCGGAGCAATGCGCTCGCCGTGATCGGTGACCTTGCCGGCACCAACAGCGACAACCTCACCCTTCTGCGGCTTCTCCTGAGCACCGCTGGAGATGTAGAGGCCGGTCGAGGTCTTCTCCTCCTTGGGAGCGGGCTTGACCAGGACGCGGTCACCGAGCGGCTTAAGAGTCGTCATATCCAAGAACCTCCTTCTGGGCACCCTTTTGGGCGCACGATTATCCAACGTGCGATTGCGATTGACGCATCGCCAATTCCAACGTTGAGAATGATACCCAGACGATCCGACTTATACCAGACGGATTGAAAAAATCTTCTGCGAACGCGCTTAGATTTTGTGATAGCGGCTCGAGTAAAGAACGTGAGCGCCCCTATGCAGGGAAAATGCTGCCTCGCAATCAAATTTGGCAAATCCGCAAACGGTAATTTCCTTGGCGCGATTAATGAATTAAGGGCCCGCACGTCAGCCTCGTTCGGCCCGTTATATCCGTCATGGCAGAAGTTCGATGAGAGCCCGTGGATTGCTTACCAAACATCGAGGTAGATGTGCTGTAGACACCCACGCTGACAACTTCATATGCGCTGTCTACAGACAAAACGCCGTCTCGGACGGACGATACCGGCAGGCCGAAAGGAGCGAGCCATGAGAAACCTCACCCGCATTGACCGCGATGGCGCCAAAGTGCCCAGAAGCCCGATGACAGCGATGGTGCGCACATCCCTGAGCGATTGTCTGGGCAGCAAGGCACTCATTGTCGTGCTCATCCTCGCACAGGCGCTCTTCTTGCTCCCGGGACTCGTGGGCTATCCAACGCTCTCCGACCTGGCGATCGGCCAGAAGCAGGCTAGCCAAACCCTGGAAATCCTGTTGACCGGAATGGAGAGCGGCGCCTACGGCTCGGCACCAGACGCGCTCAAGGACATCAACGCGCGCCAGCTCGAAGCGCTCACGGCCGCCTCAAACGCGCCCTATCCGAGCAAGGAGTTCTTCACCGCCTACGCGCAGTATTACGACGTAGAGATCGAATGCGCAAAGCTCGGCCACACCGAATCGACTCCAAGTCTTTACGCTCGCTCTGAACTCATCCATCGATTGGCCAGTCTTGAAAACCCCGAGGTATACGCCAGCGCGACAGAGATGCCGGCCATGTACTATCTAGCATTTGTAGTGGGCCTCATGCCGGGAATCATTCTGCTGCTGCCAGTGGCGCTGCTCACGAGCGGTTCCCAAAGGAGGCTCGGAGGCAGAACTCTATTCTCCATGGCGCCAGTCTCGCGAGCATCCGAGCGCCTGGCATGCACTGCCGTTGCGTCCGTTCTGTCGCTTGCGTGCCTCGCGGCCGCGCTTCTCCCGGCAGCACTTCTCGCAGCGATAAGGAACGGCATCGGCGACTTCGCATACCCCGTAGTGAGCATCGCCGATGGGGTCGTGAGCTCAAGCACCATCGGGGATGTGCTCGCACAGGACGCCGCGCTCATGACGTTTGCGTCGCTCATGGTGGTCGCACTCGTCGCGATGGCAGAATCCATCCGAGCACGCTGCGGGTTGGGAGTTGCGTTCGCGCTGCTCGTCTGCCCCCTGATTCCCATTTACACGTCTCAGTCGACAAGATGGAGAGCGGTCGCGCGGCATCTTCCCAGCTCATACATCTCGTGCGGGAGCGTCGTAGGACTGCCAGTCTATGCAAACGGACTTGATATCCGGGCGATTCCAGGTACCACGTGGGAGCTTGGGCTCGTGACGCTCTTCCTATTCGCAATCGCTCTCCTGGCCATCGCCCTCTTTACGGACATGGCTCGCGAGCGCACGGCAACAAAGCGTCTAGCGAGGCGATTCTCATGACTGGCTTCCTCAACCTTTGTGCGCGACGCGGAGACAGGCTTATCCTGGACAACGCCAGCATCGAAATACCCACCGGCACCGTCACGGGGCTCGTCGCTCCCAACGGAAGCGGCAAGACAACGCTGCTCGAGTCAATCTGTGAGCCATGGAGCAGGCACGTCACATGCAAAATCGACGCCGGGAATGCATCGATCACACGCAATCCGAGCGCCGTCGAATGGAAATAGGTCGTCTTTTTACCTGTCATCGCCATCCGTCCTGAGTCTGCGCGCCTCCGTTCGGCAGAACATCGAATTTGCCAGAGATTGTTGGGGATCGCAGGTAGACGCAGCGAAGCTATCCTCCCGTCTTGGTATTGAGGGATTCCTCGATCTTCCCGTCCGAAAGTGTTCGCAAGGAATGGCACAGCTCGCCTCCATTGCCACCGCCATGGCAACGGGAGCAGACCTGCTCCTTTTCGACGAGCCCATGAGCGCGCTTGACCCCACCAATGTTGGGACCGTCACGAGAGCCATGCGGTCCTACGTGCGAACCGGCCGCTCGATCGTTCTGTCGAGCCACAACCTCGCAAACGTTGACCTTTCCTGCGACCGCGTTGCCTTCATCGTCAACAAGCAGATTGAGCTTCACGACCGCGCAAGGGGCCGCACCGACACCTACGCCGCCCGCTACCACGAGCTCTACGAGAAGGGAGGAAACGCACCAGAGCACTAAAGAGAGCCGACAGAAGGAGCAAACGTGCAAAGCAGAGCCAAAATAGCCATGCTCGCCACCATAGCGACCCTCATAACAACCTGGTAGAGCCTAGCCGCCCGGCAATCGCCGGGCGGCTTTCATTTCACAGCACCCCGACACAGGCCAGCAAGCTCGACGAGGTAGTGGACGCCGAGCTTGCGATAGGCAGTTCGGCGGGCGGAGTTGACGGCGCCGGGAGAGAGGCAGCGTTTGGAGCAAATCTCGGCGCCGTCGCAACCAGCGACCAGAAGCATTGCCACATCTACCTCGGTTTCATTGAGTCCGCGACTCACGAGATAGGCAGACAGCCTACGACTCCGTTCCCCATCGGCGCTCATCCCGGCACTACTTGACACCCACTCAAGCTCGTCCCTCACCGAGAGAAAGAGCGAGACAGCCCCGGCAATTACGTACGTTCCAGAGACAAGGCCCGCAAGCATGGCATATGCCATAGCGACCTCGTCATTGGAAATGAGCGCGAGAAGCGCCGGCAGACAAGGAGCGAGCCCCGACGAGTAGCCACCGAGAAGCATTCCCAGTCCAAGACACGAGAACGCCAACGCCGGGGTGCGCAGGCGCCGCACCTCATAGCCGGCGAACCGGACAACGGTCACGGTCAACGTGAGAACCAGGGCAAGTAGCGGGATAAGCCCTAGCAACGATCCCACAAAACAGACCGCCGGCGCCACACGAAGAGCAGCGCGCGACACGTCACCTCCAGGGCTCACAAACCCGTAAAACACCAGGCAGAGACCCAGTAACATCACTGCCACGTAGTCCGTAGCCCAGTCTTGGCCGAGCGCCCAGCCCACCACTACGGCAATGCAAATCACCGCGAGAATCAGAATGCGCCACGAGCGAGAGGCCTCGTCACCCGCATGGCGCGACTCATCCATGGGTGTCCCGGCTCGCAGCTCGTCAATCGATGCCACGCGCAGCTTGTCTAACGCACGCGACCGCAAATTCCTCACCGTAGAGGCGCTAATCCCCATTTGAACGGCAACCTTGGCAGAGGAGAGCCCCACCAGGCGAAGCCGCAGAGCCTCAGACTCACGCGGCGACAGCCCAGAACCTTCAAACGCCGTTCCGATGCGCCCGGTGTCCGCTATTACCTCATCGCATTCCTCCGCCTTGCGCGCAGAAGAGGCGGCTCCAATGGCCATTACCGCCAACGAAAGCGCAAGCAGCACGAAAGGAACCGACATACCCCAAACCAGGGCACGACCAAGCACGGGAAAGAGCGAGCTGAGCAGCCACGCAAGAAATAGCCCCGCGCAGTAACCGCGGATTATTGAACGTGCCGAACAAACCCGCAGACGCAATGCAATTGCTCCAAGGCCAAGGGTTGCAACGGACCAGACGACCGGTGACAGCAGCATGGCCAATCCGCAGGAAGGCACCCCCGAGCTCAGCGGCCGCACCCCCGGCATATCGCCCAGTCCGCCCAGCGTGAACGCCCCTAGCAGCAGCTCGTCATCTGGCCCAGCCGCGGCGGCCGAAACTCTAAAGAGCGTCCAGTTAGGCATGAGGCGGGCAGACAATCCAATCAACGCGGCTGCAAACAGCGCGCACCCCACCGTCCACACGCGCTCGCCGTCTTCGCCAGCGGGGAAGTCAGTCCCGTCGCCAGAAACCATATATCCGCAGGCAAACGATGCAAGCGCCGCACACAAGCAGCCAACGCAGAACAGTGCCAGAGCACTAGAGACGCACGGGGTGGAGTTCACACTCTCCCATGAGAATCCAACCGCTCCCCACCAGCAACCAGACAGGTAAGCGAGCATCGCCAACACACCGGCCACGGCAAGCACGCCCTCGTACTCCCTGCGGATACGCGGCGCCATACATCCCGCAAGCCCAGCCAGGGCCATCGCGGGCATTAGTGTGGAGAACGCAAGCGATAGCCCGTCGCAGGCAAACGGACTCGGGGGCGCAAGCACCTGAGGCGCCCCAACAAGCAGGGCAAGCCACACAAACGGCATGAAGGTCGAGAGACGGTGGCAAGGGTATGTCCGCCTCGAATCCATTTGCTACCCCAGTCCGTCAAGCTCACGTTGCCATAGCGTGCAGACGGCATCGCTCGGCATGCGCAGGTCGCCGCGCGGGCTCACGGCCACGCTGCCGACCTTGGGGCCGTCGGGCAGGCAGCTGCGCTTGAACTGCTGTGAGAAGAAGCGCCAGTAGAACTTGCGCAGCC
>OBVA01000187.1_pt1 | contig 30153 bp, 37 predicted proteins | sample 1495021 | NCBI WGS metagenome assembly OBVA01 (sample SAMEA2579965, study PRJEB22360) | human gut metagenome | biome: human gut; feature: human-associated habitat; material: faeces | place: Denmark | collected 2008/2010
CTCTCTGAGACCGAGGGCTGCAAGGCCGACTTCACCGCGTTCGAGAACATCGACAAGGCTCCCGAGGAGCGCGAGCGTGGCATCACCATCTCCGTCGCTCACGTCGAGTACGAGACCCAGAGCCGTCACTACGCTCACGTCGACTGCCCGGGCCACGCTGACTACGTCAAGAACATGATTTCCGGTGCTGCCCAGATGGACGGCGCTATCCTGGTCATCGCTGCCACCGACGGCCCCATGGCTCAGACCCGCGAGCACATCCTTCTCGCCCGTCAGGTTGGCGTGCCCTACATCGTCGTCTTCCTGAACAAGTGCGACATGGTCGACGATGACGAGCTTATCGACCTCGTCGAGATGGAGACCCGTGACCTCCTCTCCGAGTACGACTTCCCCGGCGACGACATCCCCGTCATCCGTGGCTCCGCTCTTGGCGCCCTCAACGGCGACCCGAAGTGGATGGACTCCGTCCGCGAGCTCATGAAGGCCGTCGACGAGTACATCCCGACGCCCGCCCGTGACAACGAGAAGCCGTTCCTGATGGCCATCGAGGACGTCATGACCATCTCCGGCCGTGGCACCGTCGCCACCGGTCGTGTCGAGCGCGGCGAGCTCAAGCTCAACGAGCCGGTCGAGATTGTTGGCATCAAGCCGACGCAGAGCTCCGTCGTCACCGGTATCGAGATGTTCCGCAAGACCATGGACTTCTGCGAGTCCGGCGACAACGTGGGCCTGCTTCTCCGCGGCATCAAGCGCGAGGACATCGAGCGTGGCCAGGTCATCTGCAAGCCCGGTACCGTTACCCCGCACTCCAAGTTCACGGCTGAGGTCTACGTTCTGACCAAGGAGGAGGGCGGCCGTCACACCCCGTTCTTCACCAACTACCGTCCGCAGTTCTACTTCCGCACCACGGACGTTACCGGCTCCATCGTCCTCCCCGAGGGCGTCGAGATGGCCATGCCGGGCGACCACGTCACCATCGAGGCTGACCTCATCCACGGCATCGCCATGGAGGAGGGTGACCGCTTCGCTATCCGTGAGGGTGGTCACACCGTCGGCGATGGCCGTATCGCCACGATCATTGAGTAGATCTAGGTTTTCCTAGCAACTACTGGGCCCGGTGCCGCTTGGTGCCGGGCCTTTTCTTGTGAAGGTTATGTCGAGACGAGAGATCTTTCTTCCGTTTCAGTCTCTTCGTGTTGACAAACCCAATGACACACTGGTAACATTCTCGTTCGCGCCATGGCTGAGACAGTCTTGGCCATGACCCATCAGGAGGAAAGCAATGCGTACCATGGTTACCCTCGCCTGCACTGAGTGCAAGCGCCGCAATTACACCACGGACAAGAACAAGCAGAACAATCCTGAGCGCATGGAGCTCAAGAAGTACTGCCCGTGGTGCCGCAAGCACACCCTGCACAAGGAGACCCGCTAGTCTCCAACACCCCACAGGCCAGTAGCTCCAATGGTAGAGCGGCGGTCTCCAAAACCGTTTGTTGTGGGTTCGAGTCCTACCTGGCCTGCCAGCAACCTCACCGGTCTCCCATTGGGGGAGGCCGGTTTCTATGATTGTACGAAGCCCGCCCGAAGGGAATGAGCATGTCCAACAAGGACCGCCATAAGAGGAGTGTGCGCAAGGCGCGTGCCGCCGAGCGCAGGGAGCTCGAGGAGAAGCACGCCATTTCCTCGGCCAATGGCTCCAAGAAGGCAACTCCGGCACCTGTTAAGGCTCAGGCCAAGAAGAGCGAGCCCAAGAAGGTCGGCTTTTTCCGCCGCATTAAGAATTGGTTCAAGGATGTCAAGACCGAGATGGGTCGCGTCACCTGGCCGTCAAAGTCTGAGCTCAAGAACTATTCCGTCGCGGTCATTGCCATGCTCGTCGTTTTCGGCGTCGCTGTTTGGCTTGTTGACACTGGTGTCGTTGCCGCTCTCATCGGCTTTACCGGACTGAGGGGTTAAGACTATGGCGAAGCGTTGGTATGTCGTTCACACCTACTCTGGCTATGAGAACAAGGTTAAGAACGACCTTGAGCACCGCATCGAGACCTACGGCCTCGAGAACGTCGTCGTCGACATCAAGATCCCGACCGAAGAGGTCACTGAGATCAAGGACGGCGGCAAGCGTGAGACGAAGGAGAGCAAGGTTTTCCCGGGCTATGTTCTCGTTCGCATGGAGATGGACGACAACTCGTGGTCCGTCGTTCGCAACACCCCTGGAGTAACTGGTTTCGTAGGCATTGACGGCAAGCCTGCCCCGCTTTCCCGCGAGGAGTTCAACAAGATCATGCGCCGTAGTACGCCTCGTGCGGGGACTCCGGTGCCGCACCGCACCGCGACTAACCTCGAGCCCGGCATGACCGTTCGCGTGCTCTCTGGCCCCCTTGCTGACTTTGACGCTCAGGTCACCGAGGTCAACGCCGAGGCCGGCAAGGTCAAGGTCGTCATGATGATCTTTGGTCGCGAGACGCCCGCTGAGCTTACGCTCGACCAGGTCAGCGTCATCGCCTAAGACTGGCAATCCCGCGGGCCTCTTTCGGTGAGGAAAGCTTCTGAGGGCCGCGCTAGATAGTTCGCTTCTTACACGTAAAACAATCAGGAAGGTATGACCATGGCTGAGAAGAAGGTTGTTAACTTCATCAAGCTCCAGATTCCTGCCGGCGCTGCTAACCCCGCGCCCCCGATCGGCCCGGCCCTCGGTGCCGCCCAGGTCAATATCATGCAGTTCTGCCAGGCGTTCAACGCCGCCACGGCAGACAAGAAGGGTGACGTCATCCCCGTTGAGATCAGCGTCTACGAGGATCGCTCCTTCACCTTCATTTGTAAGACCCCGCCTGCGGCTCACCTGATTAAGAAGGCCCTCGGTCTCAAGAGCGGCTCTGGCGTTCCCCAGCGCGACAAGGTTGGCCAGCTTACCCAGGAGCAGCTCACCCAGATCGCTGAGACCAAGATGCCGGATCTTAACGCCAACGACATCGAGGCCGCCAAGAAGATCATCGCTGGCACCGCTCGTTCCATGGGCGTCACCATCGCCGAGTAGTTTTTCGCTTTGCCTTGCCTGCTCTCGGGCGAGGCTTTGCCCTAACAGGGCACCTAGGTAACCTGCCGGCGCAAGTCGGCTCAAGCGCGGTCTTGAGACCGCACGATGTGGGAGGGCGCTAGCCCGTTGACCACATGGAGGAAAGAACATGTCTAAGCACGGTAAGAAGTACGCTGCCGCCGCCGCCAAGGTTGAGACCGGCAAGCTCTACACCCCGAAGGCCGCCGCGGAGCTCGTCAAGGAGATCTCCTTTGCCGGCTTCGACGAGACCATCGAGGCCACCTTCCGCCTCGGCGTCGACACCCGCAAGGCTGACCAGAACATCCGTGGCTCCATCGCCCTGCCCCACGGCACCGGCAAGTCCGTCCGCGTTGCCGTCTTCGCCGAGGGCGAGCAGGCTCGTGCCGCCGAGGAGGCCGGCGCCGACATCGTTGGCTCCGACGACCTCGTCGCCCAGGTTCAGGCTGGCAACATCGACTTCGACGCTGCAATCGCCACCCCGCCGATGATGGCCAAGGTCGGTCGTCTCGGTAAGGTCCTCGGCCCTCGCGGCCTCATGCCGAACCCCAAGCTTGGCACCGTCACCATGGACGTCGCCAAGATGGTCGGCGAGCTCAAGGCCGGTCGTGTCGAGTATCGCGCTGACCGCTACGGCATCTGCCACGTCCCGGTGGGCCGCGTGTCCTTCCCGGTCGAGCAGATCGTCGAGAACTACGGCGCTCTCTACACCGAGATTCTCCGCGTGAAGCCCGCCACCGCCAAGGGTAAGTACGTTAAGTCCATCGCCCTTGCATCCACCATGGGCCCTGGCGTCAAGGTAGACTCTTCCGTCACCCGCGCCTTCCTCGAGGCCTAAACCTCATCTAATGTGCGCCGCATAATCGGCGTTTAGGAGATTTGAATTTGATGCAGCCGCTTGACTCTTAGTCAGGCGGCTGCAATCATATTGACTGTTCAGCACATAGCACGTCCGCTGCCAGAGACAGCCGGTGCCCAATCGGGCCTAAGGGGATAGTCCCGCCTGCCGAGGTGGTCCAACGAGTGAAACTCTTGTGACCCCGTCTGACCAAGCGCCGGCGGGGTCCTTTGTTCTCCTCGAGCGAAGTCCCGCCTACTGGCGAGACGTGCGCGTTCGCTCGAGGGGAGGTGCAACTATGCCAGCCCAGTCCAAGATCGATATGCTCGAGAAGGTCAACAAGTCCCTGGAGGCTTCCAGCGGCCTGTTCGTCATCGACTATCGCGGCCTCTCCGTCAAGGAGTCGCAGGAGCTTCGTCACGCTCTTCGTGAGGCGGGCGCGGAGATGAAGGTCTACAAGAACAACATCGTCCGTCTCGCGCTCAAGAACGCCGACATGCCCGCGATCGATGACTGCCTCAAAGGTACCGTCGCCTGCGTGTTCTACGAGAGCGACCCTGCCGCCGCTGCCAAGGCCATCAAGGAGACCTCCAAGAAGCTCAATAAGATTGAGTTCCGTGGTGGTATCACCGATGGTCAGGTCGTCTCCGCTGAGGAGGTCATCGCTATCGCTGACCTTCCCTCCAAGGAGCAGCTCCTCGGCCAGATCGCCGGTCTCATCAACGGTTTCGCGCGCGACATCGCCGTGTGCGTCAACGGTGTTTCCTCCGGTCTCGCCCGCTCGATCCAGCAGGTTTCCGAGCAGAAGGTTGCCTAGGCAGACTTGCGGCCTAGCCGCAACCCGTAGGCGCAATCGCGTCTCGAATCAGACTAACCTCATGCAAGCCGCATGAGCCACGAAAGGAATTTAGCTATGGCTAAGCTCACCACCGATGAGATCATCGACGCCCTTAAGGAAATGACCCTTCTCGAGGCTTCCGAGCTCGTCAAGGCCATCGAGGAGACCTTCGGCGTCTCCGCTGCCGCCCCCGCCGCCGTCGTCGCCGGCCCGGCTGCTGCCGCTGAGCAGGCCGAGGAGAAGACCAACTTCGACGTCGTTCTCGAGGGCTTCGGCGACAACAAGATCGCCGTCATCAAGGTCGTCCGCGAGCTCACCAGCCTTGGCCTGAAGGAGGCCAAGGAGGTCGTCGAGTCCGCCCCCAAGGCCGTCCTCGAGGGCGCCAAGAAGGAGGACGCCGAGGCTGCCAAGGAGAAGCTCGAGGCTGCCGGCGCTGCCGTCTCCCTTAAGTAACTTCTTGCAGGCTTGATGCCTGCGGCATAGGTTCGAACCAGGTTCGAGCTATGAGTCAGTTACGTAGCCCCGCATCGAGAAATCGGTGCGGGGCTATTTCTGTTTACAGCCGTTCTGCCAGCATGAGAGGCTATCGATGAGTGCAGCGGGTGGCCGCGGCGGAAGCGAGAGAGAAGTTGCCAAGAGGTAGCGCACGGCACCTGAGCGATCAAGTGGGCAACCGTTCACAGCCCCTTCATAACCTAAGGTCACTGATAATGGCAATGGTGCTGGAAACAGCTAAAGAGCGACAAAATAGTTGAAAAAAATAACGAAGTCAAGACTGTTCATTGACGAAAGACTTGAGGTTCGTTAGATTATTAGGTTGCGACAACTGCCGCCATATGCCATGTTGAAGGAGGAAATGCCTGGTGCGTACCGCTAAGTCTACTACCACCTCCGCAGTCAAGCACGATCGCGTGAGCTTTTCCAAGATCGCTCCCGCGATGGAGCTCCCCAACCTGATTAGGATCCAGAAGGAGTCGTTCGAGCGCTTCATGACTGATGGTCTTGCCGAGGCTTTTGCCGAGGCTTCGCCCATCGAGAACAGCGCCGGCACGATGGAGATCACCTTCAGCGAGCACCAGTTTGGTGACCCAGCCAACACGATCGCCGAGTGCCGCGCCAAGGATATGTCGTATCAGGCCCCGCTCCTGGTCGACGTCCGCTTCGTTAACAAGGAGACCGGCGAGATCAAGGAGCAGCTCGTCTTCATGGGTGACTTCCCCCTGATGACCGAGCGTGGCACCTTCATCATCAATGGCACTGAGCGTGTCGTCGTCTCGCAGCTCGTCCGCTCGCCGGGCGTGTACTTTGCTGCCGAGATGGACAACGGCGTCCAGGTTCACCGCGTCCAGTTCATTCCTGCCCGCGGCGCGTGGCTCGAGTTCGAGGTCGACAAGCGCGGTCAGCTCGTCGTCTCCATTGACCGCAAGCGTCGTCAGAGCGCCACGATGTTCCTTCGTGCCCTCGGCATCGCCGAGAGCGACGAGGAGATCATCAACCTCCTCGGCGATTCTGAGATCGTGCGCTCCACGCTCGACCGCGACGTCGCCCAGACCCGTGAGGACGCCCTCATTGAGATTTACAAGCGTCAGCGTCCCGGCGAGCCGCCCACCGTCGACTCCGCCCGCAGCCTGCTCGACGGCCTGTACTTCAACGCTCAACGCTATGACCTCGCGAAGGTCGGTCGTTACAAGATCAATAAGAAGCTCGGCATCGACGTCGACGCCTCCGAGTCCGTTCTTACGGCCGAGGACCTCGTCTGCGCCCTTCGCTATCTCCTGGCCCTCCACGCCGGCGATCCCACCAAGAAGGTCGACGACATCGATCACTTCGGTAACCGTCGCGTCCGTACCGTGGGTGAGCTCGTTGCGAACCAGTTCCGCATCGGCATGAGCCGTATGGAGCGCGTCGTCCGCGAGCGCATGGCTGCCCAGGACGCCGATGACATCACGCCGCAGAGCCTGATCAACATCCGCCCGATCGTGGCTGCCATCAAGGAGTTCTTCGGCTCCTCGCAGCTCTCTCAGTTCATGGATCAGTCCAACCCGCTGGCTGGCCTGACCCACAAGCGTCGTCTCTCGGCCCTCGGCCCGGGCGGCCTCGCCGGCCACAAGTCCGGCTCCAGCCGTCGTACCAACGTCCCGACCGCCGTCCGCGACGTCCACAACTCGCACTATGCTCGTATGTGCCCCATCGAGACCCCCGAAGGCCCGAACATCGGCCTTATCGGCTCGCTGGCGCTCTACGCTCACGTCAACGACTTCGGATTCATCGAGGCCCCGTATCGCAGGGTCGTCGACGGTAAGGTCACCGATCAGATCGACTGGATGACCGCAGACGAGGAAGAGGATCACGTCATCGCGCCGGCGAACACGCCGATTGACCCGAAGGACGGCTCCTTCATCGCTGTTGACGAGGACGGCAACCTCTACAACCCCAAGCGCGTCGTCGCCCGTACCCGCGACTTCGACGGCTCCTTCGGCGCCCCTGCCGAGTGCCCCGTCTCCGAGGTCGACTACATGGACGTCTCGCCGCGCCAGCTTCTCTCCGTGGCCGCCACGCTCATTCCGTTCCTCGAGCACGACGACGCGAAGCGTACCCTCATGGGCGCTAACATGCAGCGCCAGGCCGTGCCTCTGATTCACGCCCACGCGCCGTACGTCGGCACTGGCATGGAGGCTCGCGCCGCCCTCGATTCCGGCGACGTCATCGCCGCCGAGTTCGACGGCACCGTTCTCGAGGCAGACGCGGCGCACATCGTCGTCGAGGGCCCAAAGGGTCCCGTGACGTACGACCTCCCGAAGTACCAGCGCTCTAACCAGAGCACGTGCATCAATCACCGCCCGATCGTCCGCGCCGGCGAGACGGTCAAGGCCGGCCAGCCCCTCGCTGACGGCCCCTCGATCGACCACTCCGAGCTCGCTCTCGGCGCGAACCTCACCGTGGCCTACATGCCGTGGGAAGGCTACAACTACGAGGACGGCATCGTCGTCTCCGAGCGCGTTGTCCAGAATGACCTGCTCACCTCGGTGAACATCTCCCGTCATGAGATTGACGCCCGTGACACCAAGCTCGGCCCCGAGGAGATCACCCGCGAGATCCCGAATCTGGGCGAGGACATGCTCGCCAACCTCGACGATGACGGCATCATCCGCATCGGCGCCGAGGTCGGGCCTGGCGACATTCTCGTCGGCAAGGTCACGCCCAAGGGCGAGACGGCTCTCACCTCTGAGGAGCGCTTGCTCCGCGCCATCTTCGGCGCCAAGGCACACGACGTCCGCGACACCTCGCTGAAGATGCCTCACGGCGCTTACGGCCGCGTTGTTGACGTCGTCCGTTTCAGCCGCGAGGCTGGCGACGACCTCCCGCCGGGAGTCAACGAGCTCGTCCGCGTGTTCGTCGCTCAGCGCCGTAAGATCCAGCAGGGCGATAAGATCGCCGGCCGTCACGGCAACAAGGGTGTCGTCTGCCGCGTCCTGCCGGTCGAGGACATGCCCTACATGGCCGACGGCACGCCCGTCGACGTCCTGCTCGACCCGCTGGGCGTTCCGTCCCGTATGAACGTCGGCCAGCTGCTCGAGTGCCACCTCGGCTGGGCTGCCGCCAATGGCTGGGACATGGAGGACGCCAATTCAGACAAGTACATCCCCGGCCCGATTCCCGTTGCGACTCCGGTCTTCGACGGCGCCACGGCCGACGAGGTCGCCGAGGCCATTCGTCGTACCAACATCAACCTGGTGAACCGTGCCCGCGAGCGCTTTGGCGACCACATGGACGAGACCTTCGTGCCGCAGCTCAACAGCTTTGGTAAGACCACCCTCTATGACGGTCGTACCGGCGAGCCCTTCCGCGACAAGATCACCGTGGGCACCTCCTACATCCTGAAGCTCGGCCACATGGTCGACGACAAGATCCACGCTCGTTCGACCGGCCCGTACAGCCTCGTCACCCAGCAGCCGCTCGGTGGTAAGGCCCAGTTCGGTGGCCAGCGCTTCGGTGAGATGGAGGTTTGGGCGCTGTATGCCTACGGCGCTTCCAACGTCCTCCAGGAGATCCTCACCGTTAAGTCCGACGACACGAACGGCCGCGTGAAGACCTATGAGTCCATCGTCAAGGGCGAGAACGTCCCCGAGGCCGGTATCCCCGAGTCCTTCAAGGTACTCGTTAAGGAGATTCGCTCCCTCGCTCTCGACATCGAGCCGATCTCCTACAAGAAGCGTGCCGCCAAGGCTGCCGCCGAGGCCAGCGCCGAGAACCCGGTCGACGTCTTCGCCGACGCCGACTCTGCCGATGACCTGATCGGTGCCCCCGTCGACCTCAACTCCTCCGACGAGGAGCCCGAGCTCGTCGCCGAGACCACGAACGAGAAGGAGTAGCGAACCGTGGCAGATTTCGATACCACTGACTTCGACGCCATTAAGATCTCCCTCGCCTCTGCCGATGACATCCGCAGCTGGTCGCACGGTGAGGTCAAGAAGCCCGAGACGATCAACTACCGCACGCTCAAGCCGGAGAAGGACGGCCTGTTCTGCGAGAAGATCTTTGGCCCGGTCAAGGACTGGGAGTGCGGCTGCGGCAAGTACAAGGGCATCCGCTTCAAGGGCATCGTCTGCGAGCGCTGCGGCGTTGAGGTCACGAGCGCCAAGGTGCGCCGTGAGCGCATGGGCCACATCGAGCTCGCGGCTCCCGTGAGCCACATCTGGTACTTCAAGAGCCCCAACTGCTTCCCGCTGTCGCGTCTGCTCGACATGAAGTCCAAGGACCTCGAGAAGGTCCTCTACTTCGCGAGCTACGTGATCACCAGCGTCGACACCGAGGCCCGCGAGGCCGATGCTGCCGACCTCAAGGAGGAGCTGGCCGCCGACCTCGAGCAGCTCGACGCCGAGCGCGACGAGCAGATCGAGCGCATGCGCGCTGACCAGGCCGAGGGCATCGTCGACGAGTTCAACGGTGATGACGTCCTGACCGATGACGAGCTCGCTGCCGCGATCGTCGACCTCCGTGAGGAGTATGAGGAGGAGAAGCAGCTTCGTTCTGAGGCTTACGAGAAGTTCATGCAGCTCGAGCCTCGTGAGCTCATCTCCGACGAGAGCCTCTTCCGCGAGATGAAGCGCTACTACTCCATCTACTTCCAAGGTGGCATGGGCGCCGAGGCCGTTCGTGACCTTCTCCGCGCCGTCGACCTTGAGAAGACCGCGGTTGAGCTCCGCGCCATCATCGCCGACGACAAGGGTCAGAAGCAGCGTCGCGAGAAGGCCGTCAAGCGCCTTGAGGTCGTTGACGCCTTCCTCGAAGGCCACAATGACCCCGCCAACATGATTCTTGACGTCATTCCGGTCATTCCGCCCGACCTGCGCCCGATGGTGCAGCTCGACGGCGGCCGCTTCGCCGCGTCTGACCTCAACGACCTCTATCGTCGCGTGGTCAACCGCAACAACCGCCTGAAGCGCCTCCTTGACCTCGATGCTCCCGCGATCATCGTCAACAACGAGAAGCGCATGCTCCAGGAGTCCGTGGACGCGCTGTTCGACAACGGTCGTCGCGGTCGTCCCGTCACTGGTCGTGGCGGCCGTCCGCTCAAGTCGCTCGCCGAGGCCCTCAAGGGCAAGCAGGGCCGCTTCCGTCAGAACCTGCTTGGTAAGCGAGTCGACTACTCCGGCCGTTCCGTCATCGTCACCGACCCACACCTGCTCCTTCACCAGTGCGGCCTCCCCAAGACGATGGCCCTCGAGCTCTTCAAGCCGTTTGTCATGCGTCGCCTCGTCGAGCTTGGCAAGGTCGAGAACATCAAGGGTGCCAAGCGTGCCATCGATCGCAGCCTCCCCGCCGTTTGGGACGTGCTCGAGGAGGTCATCGACGGCCGTCTCGTGCTCCTCAACCGTGCACCTACGCTGCATCGTCTGTCGATCCAGGCCTTCGAGCCGGTCCTCGTCGAGGGCAAGGCCATCCACCTGCACCCGCTCGTGTGCGCCCCCTTCAACGCAGACTTCGACGGCGACCAGATGTCGGTTCACGTGCCGCTGTCCACGAAGGCCCAGACCGAGGCTCGCGTCCTCATGCTCTCGAGCAACAACCTGCGTTCGCCTGCATCCGGCAAGGTCCTGACCGTTCCTTCCCAGGACATGGTCTTCGGCGTGTACTTCCTCACGACCGAGAAGGACGACATGCCGGGCGAGGGCCACGTGTTCGCCAACTTCGACGACGCGCTCGCCGCCTACGATTCGCGTGTCGGCATCGACATCCAGGCCAAGGTCATCGTCCGTGTCTCCGCGGCCGACGCCAATGCCGAGATCGACGGCCGTAAGATCTTCCGCGTTCGCACCGCTTGGGGCAAGGAAGAGGACCTCGACGTCACCGACAAGCCGGCTCGCTTCGAGACCACCACGGGTCGCATCATCTTCAACCGGCAGTGCTTGCCTGCCGATTACCCCTTCATCAACTACAAGATGGTGAAGAGCGACATGAGTAAGCTCGTCAACGACTGCTGCGACCGCTATCCGCTCGCTCGCGTCGAGCCGATCCTGGACGCCATCAAGTTTGCCGGCTTCCACTTCGCCACGCGCGCCGGCCTGACCGTGTCCGTCTGGGACGCCGTCATCCCGGACTGCAAGGAGCACATGCTCGCCGAGGCCCAGGCCAACGTCAACGAGATCAACGAGTACTACGAGGACGGCTTCCTCTCTGAGGCGGAGCGCCACGCAGAGGTCGTTAACGCGTGGACCGAGTGCACTGAGGTCCTTGGTAAGGCGATGCTCGAGGGCTTCGACGACGACAACCCCATCTACATGATGGCCGACTCCGGCGCTCGTGGTTCTAAGGCGCAGCTTCGTCAGCTCGCCGGTATGCGAGGCCTCATGGCCGACATGTCCGGTGACACGATCGACCTTCCCATTAAGGCGAACTTCCGTGAGGGCCTGCTCCCGCTCGAGTACTTCATCTCGACCTACGGCGCTCGTAAGGGCCTCGTCGACACCGCGTCCCACACGTCTGACTCCGGTTACCTCACGCGTCGTCTCGTCGACGTCGCCCAGGACGTTATCGTGCGCGAGGAGGACTGCGGCACCGCCGAGGGCGTTTCCTACGTCCTGGTGAAGCCTGGCACGACCGACCTCAACGTCGATCTTATCGGTCGCTGCGCCCTCAACGACGTCATCGACCCGAAGACCGGCGAGGTTCTCATCCCGAAGGACGGCTACATCGAGTCCGCCGCTGACATTCAGCGTCTCGTCGATGCCGGCCTCAAGAAGGTCGAGCTCCGCGCCCTTCTCACCTGCCGTTCCAAGAACGGTGTCTGCCAGAAGTGCTATGGCTGGGACCTCTCCACGCGTCGTCCGGTCAACGTCGGCACCGCGGTCGGCATCATCGCCGCCCAGTCCATCGGCGAGCCGGGCACCCAGCTCACGATGCGTACGATTCACTCCGGCGGCGTCGCAGGCGTCGACGACATTACGCAGGGCCTGCCTACGGTCGGTCGTATGTTCGACGTCGTCGGCAACGTCAACGAGAAGATCCTTGGCCGCGAGGCTGACCTCGCTCCGCTTTCCGGTAAGCTCACCATCTCGCCGGAGCAGACCGAGTACCTCGTCCGTATCGTCGACATCGACGACCCGACCCGCATTCTCGACGAGAAGCGCATTCCCGCGAGCGCCCGCTTCATGCCGGGCATCGAGGATGGCTGCGAGGTCCGCGCCGGTGACCAGATTACCAAGGGCTTCGTGAACTTCCGCAACCTGCGTAAGCTCACCGACATCGAGTCGACCATGCACACGTTCGTCGAGAGCGTCAAGGACGTCTACACCAGCCAGGGCGTCGAGCTGAACGACAAGCACATCGAGGTCATCGCCCGTCAGATGCTGCGTCGTGTTCAGATCACCAACCCGGGTGACTCCAAGTACCTCATGGGCCAGTACGTCGACCGCTACGAGTTCGCTGACACCGTCAACGAGATCACCCTCGCCGGTGGCGTCGCCCCCGAGGCCGAGCCCGCGATTCTCGGCACCCTCAAGGTCGCCAGCTCCATCGACTCCTGGCTCTCCAGCGCGTCGTTCATCCGCACGGCTGGCGTCCTCACCGAGGCCGCCATCTCCGGCGAGGTCGACAACCTCATGGACCTGAAGTCGAACGTCATCGTGGGCAAGAAGATCCCCGCCGGTACCGGCCTTGCCGCCTACAACGACGTCGAGCTCACCTACCGCGGCCAGAAGATCGATGGCCCGACGAGTCCGCTTGCGAAGAGCCTGCCCGACTGGGCTCCCGAGCAGCTCAAGGAGGTCGAGGAGCAGCTTCCTCAGCAGCTCGACTGGGTTGGCGACGAGTATGGTTACCCGGGCGTCTACTCGAAGAACGGCCGCACCCTCTCCAGCGAGGATGCCAAGCTCTACCTCTTCGACGACCTTGGCGTGTCGCAGCGTTGGACCAACAAGTTTGGCGAGGTTGGCATTGAGACCGTAGGCGACCTCATCGGTAAGACCGAGGACGACCTCTTGCACATCGACGGCATTGGCGCCAAGGCGATTCAGGAGCTTCGTGACGGTCTTGAGGCGCGTGGCCTTCTCTACATCCTCGAGCCCGAGGATGAGGGCGCTGACGACGAGGATCTGTCCCAGCTTCTGAACATGGTCTTCTCGCCTGACGGAGATTCCGATGTCCTCCTCGGCTCCGCCGCCCCGTCGGCGCACCACTTCGATTCGGACGATGAACTCATTGGCACTCCTGCCGAGAGCGGTCAGAAGGCCGAAGATGTCATCAACGAGGGTCTCGACTCCCTTGATGCGCTTCTTTCCCAGGTCGTTCGCCACGACGACTCGATGGATGAGGGCGACGAGTAGCCTTTAGTTCGTCATCGTTTACGAGAATTTAAAGACGGGGAGGGCCGTGGGGTTATTCCACGGTCCTCCCGTTTTATATAGAATTCAACTATCTGTTGGGGGGCAAATTGAATATGAAAGGGGGCCACGTACAACCATGAAGGGGGATACCAGAAACCAGTACTCTTACGAGGACAAAGTTGGCGCCGTCAAGGCACACATCGAAGACGGTATGACGTCTACGAGTGCCATGGATGCCTATGGCGTCAAGAGCAAGAGTGCCTTCTTCAGGTGGTGCTCGACCTATAGGGAGGAAGGCGCCGAAGCCTTGCGCCCTAAGAAGAGGGGTAGGCCTCGCAAGGCCTAACGGTCTTTAGAGAGCATGCAGTGTAAAGTGGGACGACCTCGATCCGAGGCGCCCCATTTTTTGTGCCAAAGCGTGATGATGCCGTGGCGGATGCCGGCAATGTTGCCGGGCACACGGTGTTATATGGCTGAAGCGGCCGGGCGGAGCATATAGCTCCTGGAAATAGCCAGCTACGTCTAACGTGTGGCGAATGTGAAGATGGATACGCCCGGCCCCGTGGCTTTTTGACACATGAATCTAGCGCGAGTAATCTTCTCACTTGCGCCAATCCGGGCTGACGTCGTGCTGCGTCGCCTTCAAGTATGTAATCAGCACAGGTCTAGATAGGTATGAAGGAGAGAAGCTTTGCCTACTATCAACCAGCTCGTCCGTCAGGGCCGCACCACGATCAAGAGCAAGTCTAAGAACGCGGCACTCAAGCACAACCCGCAGAAGCGCGGGGTTTGCACCCGTGTCTTCACCACCACCCCCAAAAAGCCTAACTCCGCTCTTCGTAAGGTCGCCCGTGTGCGGCTCGTGAACGGCGTCGAGGTTACCGCCTACATCCCGGGTGAGGGTCACAACCTCCAGGAGCACTCGATCGTGCTCGTCCGTGGCGGCCGTGTCCGTGACCTTCCTGGTGTCCGCTACAAGATCATCCGTGGTGCCTACGACTGCGCCGCTGTCCAGGATCGCAAGCAGGCCCGTTCTCGCTACGGTGCCAAGCGCGGCTAAACCAGCCCAGTACCAGTAACTACCACGCCCGAACATCTGGGCTGATTTCGTTAGGAGTTTCAATATGCCGCGTCGTGCAGCAGCCAACCGTCGTGAGATCACGCCGGATGCCGTCTACAACAACCGCCTCGTGACCCAGCTCATCAACAAGGTCCTCCTCGACGGCAAGAAGTCCGTCGCTGAGCGCATCGTCTACGGCGCCTTCGACCTCGTCAAGGAGAAGACCGAGTCTGATCCGCTGACCGTCTTCAAGAAGGCCATGGACAACGTCCGCCCGACCCTCGAGTGCAAGCCGAAGCGTGTCGGCGGTGCCACGTATCAGGTGCCGATGGAGGTCAACTCCCGTCGTGCCACCACGCTGGCCATTCGCTGGATCGTCACCTTCTCCCGCGTCCGCAAGGAGAAGACCATGGCCGAGCGTCTCGCCAACGAGATTATCGACGCCTCCAACGGCATCGGTGCCTCCGTCAAGAAGCGCGAGGATATGTACAAGATGGCCGAGGCCAACCGCGCCTTCTCGCACTATCGCTGGTAATCGCGTAGGTTAGGGAGAACACTCATGGCAAAGAGCAAGTACACGCTCAAGGACATGCGTAACATCGGCATCATGGCCCACATCGATGCCGGTAAGACCACGACCACCGAGCGAATCCTTTACTACACCGGCAAGACCCACAAGATCGGTGAGGTCCACGATGGCGCCGCCACCATGGACTGGATGGTTCAGGAGCAGGAGCGCGGCGTTACCATTCAGTCTGCTGCTACCACGTGCTTCTGGGGCGACAACGTCATTCAGATCATCGACACCCCGGGCCACGTTGACTTCACGGCCGAGGTCGAGCGCTCCCTCCGCGTCCTCGACGGTGCCGTCGCCGTCTTCGACGCCGTTGCCGGCGTTCAGCCGCAGTCTGAGACCGTTTGGCGTCAGGCTCACAACTACAACGTCCCGCGCATCGCCTTCATCAACAAGTATGACCGCATTGGCGCTGACTTCTTCCACGCCATCGACACCATGAAGGAGCGCCTGCACGCCAACGCCGTCGCCGCTCAGATCCCGATGGGCGCCGAGGACCAGTTCTGGGGCCTCGTCGACCTGGTCACCATGACCGCTTGGGACTTCAAGGAAGACGACAAGGGCATGATCTACCCTGAGGCCATGGACGCCATCCCGGCTGAGTACGCCGAGGTTGCCCAGGCCAAGCGCGATGAGCTCCTCGACGCCGCCGCCAACTTTGACGACGACCTCATGGAGAAGATCCTCATGGAGGAGGAGATTGAGGTCTCCGAGCTCAAGGCCGCGCTCCGCAAGGGCGTTATCTCTAACGAGCTGAACCTCGTCTTCGTCGGCTCTGCCTACAAGAACAAGGGTATCCAGGAGCTCCTCGACGCCGTCGTCGACTACCTCCCGAGCCCGCTTGACGTTCCCGCCGTTGAGGGCACCAACCCGAAGTCCAAGGAGACCGAGACCCGCGAGGCCGACAACAAGGCTCCGTTCAGCGCCCTGGCCTTCAAGATTCAGACCGACCCGTTCGTCGGTAAGCTGACCTACTTCCGTGTCTACTCCGGCACCGCTGAGGCTGGCTCCTACGTCTACAACGCCACCAAGGGCAACCGCGAGCGCCTGGGCCGCATCCTCGAGATGAACGCCCATGATCGTACGGACCGCGAGTCTTGCGCCACCGGCGACATCGTCGCTGCCGTGGGCCTCAAGTCCACCACCACCGGTGACACCCTGTGCGACGAGGCTCACCCCATCATTCTCGAGTCCATCGAGTTCGCCGACCCGGTCATCGACGTCGCCGTCGAGCCCAAGACCAAGGCCGAGCAGGACAAGATGAGCGTTGGCCTTGCCAAGCTCGCCGAGGAGGACCCGACCTTCCAGGTTCACACGGATCAGGAGACCGGCCAGACCATCATCGCCGGCATGGGCGAGCTGCACCTCGAGATCATCGTCGACCGCCTGAAGCGCGAGTTCAACGTTGACTGCAACGTGGGCAAGCCGCAGGTCGCCTACCGTGAGACCGCTGGCAAGGCCGTCCAGCACGTTGACGGCAAGTTCGTTCGCCAGTCCGGTGGTCGTGGTCAGTACGGTCACGCCGTCATCGACCTCGAGCCGCAGGAGTCCGGCAAGGGCTATGAGTTCGTCAACGCCATCGTCGGCGGTGTCGTCCCGAAGGAGTACATCCCCTCGATCGACAAGGGCATCCAGGAGGCTCTCGAGAGCGGCGTCATCGCCGGCTACCCGGTTGTCGACATCAAGGTCACCCTTGTTGACGGTTCTTACCACGAGGTCGACTCCTCCGAGGCCGCCTTCAAGATCGCTGGCTCCATGGCCATCAAGGAGGCCCTGAAGAGGTCCAACCCGGTTCTCCTCGAGCCCATCGAGGACGTCGAGGTCGAGACCCCGCAGCAGTACCTCGGTGACGTCATGGGCAACCTCAACTCCCGCCGTGGCCAGATCCAGGGCATGGAGGAGCGCAACGGCACCACGTCCATCAAGGCCAAGGTGCCCCTGGGCGAGATGTTCGGCTACGCTACCGACCTTCGTTCCCAGACCCAGGGCCGCGCGAGCTACACCATGCAGTTCAGCGACTACGAGCCCGTCCCGAAGAACGTTGCCGACGAGATCGTCAGCAAGGCCGGCGGCAACGCCTAAGTTCTAGCCCTAGGAGAAACGACCGGGCGCATGCAGGCACGCGCGCGCCCGCCGATGGAGGTACCAAGTGTCTAACCAGAAGATCAGGATTCGTCTCAAGGGCTTTGATCACGAGGTCATCGATCAGTCCGCGAAGCTCATCGTCGACACTGCCCAGAAGACTGGCGCCAAGGTGTCCGGCCCCATCCCCCTGCCGACCGAGCGCAACCTTTACACGGTCATCCGCTCGCCGCACAAGGACAAGGATTCCCGCGAGCAGTTCGAGATGCGCACCCACAAGCGTCTCATCGACATCCTCGAGCCCACGAGCTCGACCGTCGACTCGCTTATGCGCCTCGACCTTCCGGCCGGCGTTGACATCGAGATCAAGCTCTAAGTTCTCGACTGAATAGCTCTTCCTAGGAGGTCCCGGATTCCCGGGGCCTCTTTTTTGTACGAAGTTGACAAAGGGACAGTCCCTTTGTCAACTTTTACCGGTTCACAGCAGCGTGAGCAATCGGGCGGCGAAATGCCGCTACCAATCAGCAAATATAGAGATTGTGAAGGGCCTCAGACGTGTGTATACTAGTCAGGCTGCGCTTTTAGGGGCATGCTGTGTTGGCACCTTACCCCGGTGCCGGGCGTATCCTTCGAACGGGCACGAGAAGCACGGATGTGTTTCCGCCGGCAACGCGAGGGAAGCCGCAGGTCACAGCCAACGCCCTCACCCGCGCAGTGCACAGTAGGATGTGGTCCGCTGGGAACTGGCGCAAGAGGCGCTAGACACACCCAAGACCACCGAAGGTAAGGAACGTGTATGGTCAGCACCATCCTCGGCCGCAAGATCGGGATGACCCAGGTGTTTGACGAGGACGATAACGTCGTCCCCGTTACGGTCATTCAGGCCGGCCCCTGCGTCGTTTCGCAGGTCAAGACCGTTGCCACCGACGGCTACGACGCCGTCCAGATTGGCTTCGGTGAGATCAAGAAGTCTCGCGTCAACAAGCCCATGGCGGGTCACTTCGCCAAGGCCGGCGTCGAGCCCATGCGCTATCTCCGCGAGGTCCGCGTTGCCTCTGGCGAGGAGCACAAGGTTGGCGACGTCGTCTCTGTGGCTGACTTCGCTGAGGTCAAGAACGTTGACGTCACCGGCACCTCCAAGGGTAAGGGCTTCCAGGGCACCATCAAGCGCTGGAACTTCGCCTGCGGTCCCATGACCCACGGTTCGCGCAACCAGCGTAAGCCGGGTTCCATCGGCCAGTGCGCCTATCCGTCTCGTGTCCGCAAGGGCCTCCACATGCCTGGTCACATGGGCGACGAGCGCGTCACCGTCAAGAACCTCAAGCTCGTCCGCGTTGACGCCGAGCAGAACCTCATGCTCGTCAAGGGTGCCGTCCCCGGCGGCAAGAACGCCCTGGTCTCGATCCGCATGGCCTAAGGGCCTAGAGATACACACCTTTAGGCTATCAAGGAGAACATGATGTCCAACATCGAAATCAAGAACGCGGAGGGCAAGGCGGCCGGTACCGTCGAGCTCAGCTCCAGCGTGTTCGGCATCGAGCCGAACATCCCCGTTATCCACCAGGTCGTGACCGTTCAGCTCGGTAACCTCCGTCAGGGCACCCACGACACCAAGGGTCGCTCCGAGGTCTCCGGCGGCGGCGCCAAGCCTTGGCGTCAGAAGGGTACCGGTCGTGCCCGCCAGGGCTCCATCCGTGCCACCCAGTGGGTTGGCGGCGGCGTGCCCTTCGGCCCGACCCCTCGTTCCCACGCTCGTCGTCTGAACAACAAGGAGGTCAAGCTCGCCATGCGCGGCGTGCTCTCCGGCAAGCTTCGCGACAACGAGCTCGTGGTCGTCGACAACTATGGCTTCGACAAGCCTTGCACCAAGCAGGCCGTTGCCATGCTCAAGGCTCTTGGCCTCGAGGGCAAGCGCCTCACCGTCATCGTCCCTGACGACGACGTCTACACCTACCTGTCCTTCCGTAACGTCGAGACCGTTCGCATCATCGGCGTTGGCGAGGTCACCACGCACGCCCTCATCGACAACAAAGCTCTCGTTATGTCGACCGAGGTCGCTAAGAAGCTCGAGGAGGTGCTCGCTTAAATGAACTCCGTCTACAACGTCATCATTCGCCCGGTCGTCTCCGAGCGTTCCTTCGACCTCATGAACCAGAACAAGTACACGTTCGAGGTCGCCAAGCAGGCTCCCAAGGAGGAGATTGCTGACGCCGTCGAGAAGCTCTTTGGCGTCCGCGTCGTCAAGGTCAACACCATCTCGGTGAAGCCCAAGACCAAGCGTGTCCGCTACCAGGCTGGCAAGACTCGTTCCTGGAAGAAGGCCATCGTGACCGTCGCCGAGGGCGATTCGATCGAGCTCTTCGGCCAGCAGGCTGCCTCCGAGGAGTAGGGTACTCCCGCCCTCGCAAAAGCGAGGGTGTGTTCGCGCCGCGCTGAAGGATACGCGCGGCACCGTGGTAATCCGGCGTCATCTCGCCGAGGCCACTGCCGATAACGGCTGCAAGGCCTCATCCCTTGAGCGGGATGGCCAACGGACCTAAGAAAGGGAAAGTAACATGGGAGTTAAGCACCTCAAGCCGACCAGCGCAGGCAGGCGCTTCCAGACGGTCTCGGACTTCGCCGAGATCACGACGGACAAGCCCGAGAAGTCGCTTCTCGAGCCGCTGCCGAAGAAGGCCGGTCGCAACAACAACGGTCGCGTGACCACCCGTCACCAGGGCGGCGGCCACAAGCGTCGTTACCGCGTTATCGACTTCAAGCGTCGCAAGGATGGCGTGCCCGCCAAGGTTGCTACCATCGAGTACGACCCGAACCGTTCCGCTCGCATCGCGCTGCTTCACTACGCTGACGGCGCCAAGGCGTACATCCTCTGCCCGAAGGGTCTCAGCGTCGGCGACACCGTCGTTTCCGGCGAGGGCGCCGACATCAAGCCCGGCAACGCCATGCCGCTGTCCGAGATTCCCGTCGGTACGCTCATCCACGCCGTCGAGTTCCAGCCTGGCCGTGGCGCTGCCATCGCCCGTTCCGCTGGCAACTCCTGCCAGCTGATGGGCAAGGAGGGTGGCTACGCCATCCTTCGCATGCCGTCTTCCGAGATGCGTCGCGTCCTCATCACCTGCCGCGCCACCATCGGTGAGGTTGGCAACGCTGAGCACGCCAACATCAAGATCGGTAAGGCTGGTCGTAACCGCTGGGCCGGCGTCCGTCCGACCGTCCGTGGTACGGTCATGAACCCGGTCGACCACCCGCACGGCGGCGGCGAGGGCAAGAACCACACCTCTGGTCGTCCGTCTGTGTCCCCGTGGGGCAAGCCGGCTAAGGGCAAGAAGACCCGCGACCCGAAGAAGGTCACCAACCGTCTCATCATCCGTCGTCGCAAGACGAAGTAACGCGAGAAGTAGGAGAAAGCACCTATGAGCAGAAGTCTCAAGAAGGGCCCGTTCGTGGAGACTCGCCTCCTTTCGCGTGTCGCTGCGATGAACGAGGCTGGCAAGAAGGAGGTCATCAAGACCTGGTCGCGTTCCTCCACCATCTTCCCGGAGATGGTCGGTCACACGATCGCCGTCCACGATGGCCGCAAGCACGTCCCTGTGTACGTCACCGAGTCCATGGTTGGTCACAAGCTGGGCGAGTTCGCCCCGACCCGCACCTTCCGTGGTCACAAGCAGGCCTAAGGGGGTACTGACAAATGGCTAAGAACACCAACCCGAACTGGGTCTCTGCGACCGCCAAGTACGTCCGTGTCGCCCCGCGCAAGGCCCGTCTTGTCGTTGATCTCATCCGCAACAAGTCCGTTGCTCGCGCCAACGAGATCCTCCAGTTCTCTGAGCGTGCTGTCGCTGTCGACGTGGAGAAGGTTCTCCGCTCCGCCGTGGCCAACGCCTATCAGAACAAGGGCTTCCGTCCCGACGACCTCGTGATCGTGGCCGCCTACGTCGACGAGGGCCCGACGCTCCGCCGCATCCGTCCGCGCGCTAAGGGCTCCGCGAGCCGCATCAATAAGCGCACGAGCCACATCACCATCACCGTCGCTCCCCGAAAGGAGGCGTAAAGCCACATGGGTCAGAAGGTTTCCCCCACTGGTTTCCGCCTCGGAGTCACCGAGAACTGGCGCTCCCGTTGGTACGCCGACAAGGACTACGCCACCACCCTCGGCAATGACCTCGAGATTCGCAAGTACCTGGAGAAGCGCCTCAAGAACGCCGGTCTCTCTCGTGTTGAGATCGAGCGCGCTGGCGACAAGGTGAAGGTCACCATCTACACCTCTCGTCCGGGCATCGTCATTGGCAAGAAGGGCTCCGAGATCGACGGTCTCCGTTCTGAGCTCGAGAAGATTGCCAAGGTCTCCAAGGGCCAGGTCAACGTTGACGTCATCGAGGTCAAGCGCCCTGAGCTCGACGCCTCTCTCGTTGCCCAGTCCATCGCCGATCAGCTCGAGCAGCGCATCGCCTTCCGTCGCGCCATGCGCAAGGCCGTGCAGTCCGCTCGCAAGGCTGGCGCCAAGGGCATCCGTATTCAGTGCTCCGGTCGTCTCGGCGGTGCCGAGCTTGGCCGCCGCGAGTGGTACCGCGAGGGCCGCGTGCCCCTGCACACCCTCCGCGCCTGCATCGACTACGGTGAGGCCACCGCTCGCACCACCATGGGCGCCTGTGGCGTCAAGGTGTGGATCTACGTGGGCGAGAAGCTCCCCGGCCAGCCCAAGCCGCAGCCGGCTCTCGAGGGCTCCTCTCGTCCCCGTCGTCGCAATGAGAGGAGGGGCAACTAATGCTCGCACCTAAGCGAATCAACCACCGCAAGGTTCAGCGTGGCTCCATGAAGGGCCAGGCTAAGGGCAACACCCAGCTCCACTTCGGTGAGTATGGCATCAAGGCCCTCGAGGCTCACTGGATCACCAACCGCCAGATCGAGGCCGCTCGTATCGCCATGACCCGTTACATGAAGCGTGGCGGTAAGGTCTGGATCACGATCTTCCCGGACAAGCCCATCTCCAAGAAGCCCGCCGAGACCCGCATGGGCAAGGGTAAGGGTAACCCCGAGGAGTGGGTGGCCGTTGTCAAGCCCGGCCGCATCATGTTTGAGATCGGTGGCGTGACGGAGGAGGTTGCTCGCGAGGCCCTGCGTCTTGCCCAGCACAAGCTCCCCATCAAGACCAAGATCGTCATCGCCAAGGACGCCGAGGAGCGCGCTGAGGCCGAGATGAAGGCCGAGGCCGAGCTCGAGGCCAAGTGGGCCGCCGAGGACGCTGCTAATGGTGTTGCCACCGCGGAGGAGGATAACTAATGAAGCCCGCAGAGATTCGCGAGCTCTCCGACGAGCAGCTCGCCAAGAAGCTTGAGGACGGCCGCGCCGAGCTCTTCAACCTGCGTTTCCAGATGGCCACCAGCCAGCTGGACAACACGGCTCGCGTGACCAACGTCAAGCGTGACATTGCCCGCATTCTCACCGAGATGCGCGCCCGCCAGATCGCCGCTGAGGCGAAGTAGAAGAGTCTAGGGAGAAGAACATGAGCGATACCGAGGCTCGCAATCAGCGCAAGGTGCGCACGGGCGTCGTCACCTCTATCTCCGGTGCTAAGAGCATCGTTGTGACGATCAGCAACCGTAAGCGTCACCCCAAGTACGGCAAGATGATCACCATGTCCAAGAAGCTCCACGCTCACGACGAGGAGCAGGTTGCCAAGGTCGGCGACACCGTTAAGGTCATGGAGACTCGCCCCCTGTCCAAGACGAAGCGTTGGCGCCTCGTCGAGGTCGTTGAGGAAGCCAAGTAACAGCCAAGGCCCTCTTCTGGTACATGTGCGTCGCTCGTGTGGGCGCACCTCTGTACCGGACGAGCTCTTGAAAGGGATTTATCAATGATTCAGATGCAGACCATGCTCACCGTCGCCGACAACTCCGGCGCCAAGCGTGTGAGGTGCATTAAGGTCCTGGGCGGCTCCAAGCGTCGTTACGCCGGCCTCGCCGACGTCATCATCGCTGCCGTGCAGGAGGCCACTCCGGGCGGTTCCGTGAAGAAGGGCGACGTCGTTCGTTGCGTCGTCGTCCGTACCGCCAAGGAGAACCGCCGCAAGGACGGCAGCTACATCAAGTTCGACCAGAACGCTTGCGTCCTGATCGACAAGGACGGTGGCCCCGTTGGCACCCGTATCTTCGGGCCTGTCGCCCGCGAGCTGCGCGACCACAAGTACATGAAGATCGTCTCGCTCGCACCTGAGACGCTTTAGAAGGAGTCGCCACTATGGCTAAGATGAAGATCAAGAAGGGCGACACCGTCGAGGTCCTCTCTGGCAAGGACAAGGGCAAGCGCGGCCTGGTCGTGCGCGCCCTTCCCTCCGAGGGCAAGGTCGTCGTCGAGGGCGTTGCCGTCGCCAAGAAGGCTGTCCGCCCGACGCAGGAGAACCAGCAGGGTGGCTTCGTGAACAAGGAGATGCCCATCGACGTCTCCAACGTCGCGCTGATCGACCCCAAGACCGACAAGCCCACGCGCGTCGGCTATCGCTTCGAGGAGGACGGAACCAAGGTCCGTTACGCCAAGAAGTCCGGCGAGGTCATCCCCGACCCGTACAAGAAGTAATCTGAGCGGTTTCCGCTAGTTCGCTTCTGAAGGCGCCCCATAAACGGGGCGCCTTTTTTGTGCTTTCCCGCGACGCGCAAAACCACTCCGCGATTTATAGAGCCGCTCACGGGTGAGCGGTGGATAGGATCGGCGAAGTGGGGGACGCTAGGGTCAACGGGAAGTGCCGGCGAGAATGTCCTCGCGGCCAGACGAAGGGAGCGACCATGGGAGTGATGGCAGAGGAGAAGCTGGAGATCGGCCCCGACACGCTCGAGGGCTACCTCCGCTCGAACACCCGCGTCTTTACCAAGGTCAATGACGCCACGTATTACGTCACCCACACTGATGGGTACTGGCGCGTCCAAGATTGTGCGAACCTCAATGACAAGGGCCACTTTACGGATTGCTCCGAGCTGGTTCCTACGGTCAACGAGGTAATGAACCTCCCCGTGTTCGACGGAAAGTCCCTCGTAGACGTTGCCGCTGACGCTGAGTTCTATGCGAGCGTTCCCGAGTAACCGCTAGAGTCAAACAAGATTTCAGCGGGGCTGATATCCGTGAGGGTGTCAGCCCCGCTACTTGTCTTAATGTGTTGGTTGCCTACGTCATCCGCTGAGTGTGATTGCGCAAGCAAACTGAGGTACGGCATCGAGTAATCTAAACTCATTAAACCCGAGTTGTGAGTTAGTCGTGTACGGTTTGTTTGCAGAGGGATCTTGTCGATTTTTGACTAGAAATCCCCTGCGTAAAGGCATATCCTTATGAACTGCACTGTGAAGGCTCCTGCCGATTAGCCGTCGGACAGGAGGCATGAGGATAACGAGGCATCGACCTATGGTCGCTACCTGCGGCTTTGCGGTCAGGCAAGGGGAGTCATGCTTGCCAGCCTGCGCCAACCCCATGCTTAAAACCCCAAGAGGAGTGAATATGGCTGAGGAGAAGTACGTCCCGCGTTTCAAGACCAAGTACAACGACGAGGTCCGCGCCAAGCTCATCGAGCAGTTTGGCTACACCAACCCGATGACCGTTCCGCAGATCGAGAAGATCGTCGTGAACATGGGCGTCGGCGAGGCCGCGACCGATTCCAAGGCTATCGACGGTGCTGTCGCTGACCTCCGCACCATCACCGGCCAGCAGCCGACCATCCGTCGTGCCCGTAAGTCCATCGCTACCTTCCACCTCCGTGAGGGCCAGCCCATCGGCGCCAAGGTCACCCTCCGCGGCGACCGTATGTGGGACTTCCTGGATCGCCTGATCTGCATTGCCATCCCGCGCATCCGTGACTTCCGTGGCATCTCCTCCAAGAGCTTCGACGGCCGTGGCAACTTCTCCATGGGCGTCACCGAGCAGCTCATCTTCCCGGAGATTGACTTCGACAAGATGGACCACACCCGCGGCATGGACATCACCATCGTCACCACCGCGAAGACCAACGAGGAGGGCAAGGCCCTGCTCGACGCCTTTAACTTCCCGTTCAAGGAGAACTAGAGGTAATCCCGCCGCCTGCGAGAGCGGGCGGCGTGTTGTCGCTTCGGCGGCATAGACAAAGCCGCGCAAAAAGCGCGACCGTCACCCAGAAGGAGGATTTGTGGCTAAGACATCGATGATCGTCAAGGCTCAGCGTGAGCCGAAGTACTCGACGCGCACTCAGAACCGCTGCCAGCGCTGCGGCCGTCCGCACAGCGTGTATCGCAAGTTCGGCCTGTGCCGTGTGTGCTTCCGCGAGCTCGCGAGCAAGGGCGAGCTTCCCGGCGTCCGCAAGGCGAGCTGGTAGGCCTACAAGGTCTAGCGGCTCCCAGGGCAGACGGAAGACTCCCGTCCAGGCATCCCGGCCAAGGGCTCGGGTGAACCGGACGAAGAGGTTCATCCCTACCGAAGGAGAATCCCAATGAACGTTACCGATCCTATTGCAGACATGCTTACGCGCATCCGCAACGGCAACACCGCCGGCAAGGACGTCGTGAGCATGCCCTCCAGCAAGGTGCTTGCTGAGGTCGCCCGCGTCATCGCGGAGGAGGGCTACATCGATGGCTATGCCGTCGAGGACACCACCCCCCAGAAGACCCTGCACGTCACTCTGAAGTACGGCGCTCGCCACGCCCGTATCATCCGTGGTATCAAGCGCATTTCCAAGCCCGGCCTGCGCATCTACTCCAAGGCCGAGGATCTTCCTCGCGTCCTCGGTGGCCTGGGCACCGCCGTCATCTCCACCTCCAAGGGCATGATGTGCGACCGCGACGCTCGTAAGCTTGGCGTCGGCGGCGAAGTCATCGCCTACATCTGGTAACTCACGGCAGGATAGGAAAGGAGACACTATGTCCCGCATTGGCAAGAAGCCTGTCCAGATTCCCGCCGGAGTCACTGTGACAGTCAACGGCACCACCGTGAACGTCAAGGGCCCCAAGGGCGAGCTTGAGCGCACGTTCTCCGATCTCGTCACCATCACGGAGGAGGGCGAGGAGATCCTCGTCACCATCAACGATGAGACCCGTGAGGCCAACGCCCAGCACGGCCTGACCCGCACCCTCATCCACAACATGGTCATCGGCGTGTCCGAGGGCTTCATGAAGCAGCTTGAGCTCACGGGCGTTGGTTACCGTGTCGCTCTCAAGGGCAAGGATCTTGATCTTTCCCTCGGCTACTCTCACCCCGTGATCTATGCTGCCCCTGAGAACATCACCTTCGAGGTCCCCGATAACACCCACATCAACGTTAAGGGCATCTCCAAGGAGCAGGTCGGCCAGGTTGCCGCTGAGATCCGCATGAAGCGTCCTCCCGAGCCGTACAAGGGCAAGGGCATCCACTACATGGGTGAGCACATCCGCAGGAAGCTCGGCAAGGCCGCTAAGTAGCGACCGCTAAGGCAGTCATAAAAGTCCGCCACCCTGTCAGGTGACGGCGTGACTAAGGAGATTGGTATGAACAAGCAGCAGGCGAAGCGAGCCGGCCTCAAGCGCCGTGAGCGTCGCGTCCGCTCCAAGATTTGCGGCACCGCCGAGCGTCCGCGTCTTTCTGTGCACCGCACCAACGCGCACATCTACGCTCAGGTCATCGACGACGTCGATGCCAAGACGATCTGCACCGCCTCGACGCTCGACGCCGAGTTCCGTGCCACCGGCAACCTCGGCTCCAACAAGGAGGCCGCTGAGTTCGTCGGTAAGATGATCGCCGAGCGCGCTCTCAAGGCTGGCGTCGAGACCGTCACCTTCGATCGTGGCGGCCGCATCTACCACGGCCGTGTCAAGGCTCTCGCAGACGGCGCCCGCTCCGCGGGCCTGAAGTTCTAGGAGGTATCTGTAATGGCTCGTAACCCGAAGCAGCAGCGCGAAGCCTCCGAGCTTGAGGAGCGCGTCGTCTTCATCCACCGTGTTTCCAAGACCGTCAAGGGCGGTCGTCGTATGTCCCTCGTCGCCCTCGTGGTCGTTGGCGACGGCAAGGGCAACGTCGGTCTCGGCACGGGCAAGTCCGCCGAGGTGCCCCTGGCCATCCAGAAGGCGTCTGACAACGCCAAGAAGAACATGTTCAAGGTGCCTCTGACCGAGACCGGCTCCGTGCCTCACGAGGTCATGGGTGTGTTTGGCGCCGCGCGCCTCCTCATCAAGCCGGCCATCGAGGGTACCGGTGTCATCGCCGGCGGCCCCGTGCGTCCGCTCTTCGAGCTCGCTGGCATCAAGAACGTCCTGTCCAAGTCGATGGGTTCCAGCAACGGCCTCAATATCATCAAGGCCGGCGTTGACGCCCTTCAGCAGCTCTCCAGCCCGGAGGAGACCGCCGAGCGCCGCGGTCTCACCGTCGCCGAGATGTTCGTTGGTAAGGAGAACTAGACATGGCGAAGACCCTTACGATCAAGCTCGTTAAGAGCCCTGTCTGTGGTGTCAAGAAGGACCAGACGGCCACCGTCCGCGCCCTCGGCCTCCACAAGATCAACAGCGTCGTCGAGCAGCCTGACAACGAGAGCATCCGCGGGATGATCTTCAAGGTCAAGCACCTCGTCACCGTGGAAGAGAACTAGGAGTCACCACATGCAGCTCAACGATCTGCGTCCCGCTGAGGGCGCCAAGAAGGCACGTAAGCGCATTGGTCGCGGCAACGCCTCCGGTCACGGCACCACTGCCGGCCGCGGCACCAAGGGCCAGCTTTCCCGCTCTGGTGGCGGCAAGGGTGCCGGCTTCGAGGGCGGCCAGCAGCCGCTCGCGATGCGTCTCCCGAAGCTCCCCGGCTTCACCAACCGCAATCGTGTCGAGTACGCTCCGGTCAACGTCTCCCGTCTCGAGGAGAAGTTCGCTGATGGCGATACCGTCGATACCGACAGCCTTATTGCTGCCGGCATCATCAAGCGTGAGTACGAGCTCGTGAAGGTTCTCGGCAACGGCGAGATCACCAAGAAGCTCACCGTCAAGGTGGACAAGGTTTCCGCCTCTGCCAAGGCCAAGATCGAGGCCGCTGGTGGAAAGGTAGAGCTCCCGTGCTAAACGGATTCCTCAACGCGTTCCGCGTGAAGGAGCTCCGCAGCAAGATCCTGCTCACCGTGGGCATCCTCGTGCTGTACAGGATCGGGGCCTACGTCCCCGTGCCCGGCATCCCCTTCCAGGGGATGCTCTCGGCATATCAGTCGAGCTCCAGCGCTAACAGCGCGATTGCCGTTCTGAACCTGTTCAGTGGTGGCGCTCTGTCCCGCGTGTCGGTGTTTTGCCTTGGCATCATGCCTTACATTACGGCTCAGATCATCATGCAGATGTTCCAGGCCGTGATTCCGAGCCTCGGTACCCTCGCTCGCGAGGGCGAGTCTGGCCAGCGTAAGATTACGCAGTACACGCGCTACCTCACGGTCGCGCTTGCCCTGCTGAACTCCGTGGGCTATCTGTTCCTGTTCAAGAGCTCGAGCTTCGGCATCGATTTCTCGCAGGCCGGTATGCCTGGTTGGCTGATGGACACCGTGGTTGTCGTTTCCATGCTGGCCGGAGCCATCCTCATCATGTGGATGGGCGAGGTTATCACGCAGCGTGGCATCGGTAACGGCATGAGCCTCATCATCTTCGCGAACATCATTGCGGGTCTGCCGACCTCGATCGTGCAGTCGCTTCGCACGGCCGACAATGGCGTGCTGATGACCGTCATGATCGTGGTGCTGATCGTCGCCGTCGTGCCCTTCATCGTCTACATCGAGCGCGGCCAGCGCCGCATCCCGGTGCAGTACGCCAAGCGCGTCGTCGGACGTCGCATGATGGGTGGGCAGACGACGTACCTGCCGATCAAGGTCAACACCGCCGGCGTTGTCCCCATCATCTTCGCGAGCGCCATCCTGTACCTCCCGGCTCAGCTTGCAGTTTTCTTCCCTGGTGTGGGTTGGATTAACGCTTTTGCTAACGCCGTGAGCTCTGGTTGGCTGAACTGGGTGCTCTCCGTGCTCCTCATCGTTGGTTTCGCGTATTTCTACACCTCCATGGTGTTTAACCCCGATGAGACCGCTGACACCCTTCGTAAGCAGGGTGGTTTTATCCCTGGCGTTCGTCCGGGTTCTGCCACTGCCGCTTACATCAAGAACGTGCTGAACCACATCACGCTCCCTGGTGCGATTTTCATCGCCCTCGTTGCCGTTGTGCCGTCCATCGTGTTCACTTTTACGGGCAACTCGCTTGTCCAGGCCTTCGGGGGCACCTCCATCCTCATCATGGTGGGTGTTGCTCTGGATACGATTTCTCAGATCGAGAGCCAGCTGAAGACCGCAAACTACGAGGGACTCTTCATTAAGTAGCAAGTCTCTTCATAGTTATCTTTGAGGGGGTCGGCGCCTTAGGGTGCCGACCCTTTTGTTTTGCGGTACGCTAGCTTCATCTTGTACTTCCCATTCGCAACCCGTGAAGAAAGAAGGCACTAATGAACATCGTTCTGCTCGGAGCGCCCGGCGCTGGCAAGGGCACTCAGGCTCAGAAGCTTGTCGAGGAGTTTGGCGTCGCTCACATTTCCACCGGCGACCTCCTTCGTGCCGCCGTTAAGGCTGGCACGAAGCTTGGCGTCAAGGCCAAGGAGTATATGGACGCCGGCCAGCTTGTTCCGGACAAGCTCGTCGTTGACCTCGTGAAGGAGCGCCTCGCTGCCGATGACGCTAAGAAGGGGTTCATTCTCGACGGCTTCCCGCGCAACACCGCTCAGGCTGTGACGCTTGACTCCGCTCTCGCGGACATGGGCCTTTCCCTTGATGCCGCCCTCCTTGTGGACGTCAAGGCCGAGGTCATCGTCGAGCGTCTCTCTTCTCGTCGCACCTGCCGCGATTGTGGCTAAAAACGCCCCGCCGCGGGTGACGGCCGGCCCCCCACTTACGGCGTAGG
>OBVA01000190.1_pt1 | contig 29552 bp, 45 predicted proteins | sample 1495021 | NCBI WGS metagenome assembly OBVA01 (sample SAMEA2579965, study PRJEB22360) | human gut metagenome | biome: human gut; feature: human-associated habitat; material: faeces | place: Denmark | collected 2008/2010
CATCACTGAGGCTCGGAGGAAAAACGCGGTGTCTCAGGTTTCTCACCTTTGGCACGATACCATCATATGACGGAAATACTGGTAAATAGTCCGCAATTAGTCCGCAAAGTGTCCACTCTGCTTTTTTACCAAGGTAACTAATGGACATAACTCAGCAAATGCGTACAGTGCCCGATTTCTAGCGATATAAAAAGCTGATCGTTCCATTTTTAGTTTCGCCACAATGGCGTCATTAGTTAGACGCTTGCTCGGTGAGATAATGTATGTTTCCCACAAGATGGTACGATAATCTTCATCTTCAATGACATTGATTGCATTTTCGCAAGCGTTCAAGTAGTACAGCTCGTCAGCGTGCGACACGAGCTTATCCTCGGCTTTGTTGCCATAGCTAGGTGACTTGGGCATGCCATCCATCACGGGACTTCTGAGCGCTATTTTGGTGCGTTGAGCGAGCCGCTTGTGATGCCAGTAGTTCCCCAAGACCTCTTTGGCGTTTTCAATTGTTTTGTCATGATCAATTGGGCTGAAATATCTCGTTGCTCGCACCACTGCGTCCACTCCTTATGATATAATAAATTTTGTAAAAGTTTGGGGGATAAGCGTGCCGTAATGGCACGCTTTTTGTTATGCTTCCGCTGAAGACAGTGTATTGCGTTTAATTCTTAAGAAACCAAACAGCGTGTTTCACTGCCTTCAGGCCCATCGCTAATCCGATGGGTTTTTGCTATACTGTGAGCGAAGGCCAACCACTTTTAGATTATTCCACTTGTTTACATCATAAGTATTACGGCCTTCGGCACGTCGCAAACGCGGCGTGTTTTTGGTATACTGCCTATGGAGGCCCACTTCTTTTAGAGTTGATTTCATTTGCTTACACTATGCATTATGGCCTCTAGCACGCCACCCATACGGCGTGCTTTTTTGGTGCTTTTAAATGTACTTTCAACATTTGTGTTTGCTATACTATTTATGGAGGCAGCCTCTATTGTGGCGAAATTCATTACTTACATCTCTTAGCTTAATCTGTCTGCAGCGCGTCCCTCATCAGACGCGCTTTTTTGTGCTACACTTTCCTTGGAGTGTCCCTATAAAAAATCTGATGCTATTGGGGCAATTTGTCTACACTCCAGAGCGTGCTTTCGTCCAGCACGCTTTTTGTTTACCCAAATGCGACATTCCATAGCAACCTTAAAATCCAGCAGCCAACAAGTACCAAGATTGCTGTCGTGAATGCACAGCCCACGAAACAGCCACCAAAAATTCCGACCTGTGCAATCATTTCTGGCTTTGATTGATGGTCATTAATCATTCACTTTCCTCTTTTCCAGTTAGCCCACATCCACATTGCAGCACCTGCGATGAGCAAGATAACGGCAATCATCATTTCTGCTTATTTACCCAATGAAGGAATGCCAGCAGAATTGCCGCAAGGACACCACATATGATGATCAAATTCATGTTCAGCGCTGATGGAGACGCGTTCCATATGTTGTTTATCATCTGTTTCATAGCTTTACTACCTCCCCTGTTTCCTCAACGCGCCAGACACCTAGCACCCATGCACGGGCAAAAGTATCAAAACTATCCTTAGCATCGCTGAACCAATCTTGCACGCTTTCCCATTTAGTACCATCTAGGCTCGCTGATGTACCCTCATCAAACGCCTGAAATAGGTCTCCATGATCATGCTTCCACATCTTTAGGTATTTTCCAATCAGTTCTGGAATCACCGGCAGATCATCTGGCAAGGCTGCATCATAGCGCTGCATGTATTCAGCTACCTGTTCACCACCGAAAATAATGTTTGGGGTATTGAAATTGCGTAATACATAATCGCCAAAATAAAGTAACACGTCCCGCTTCGTCTCACTGCTCATCGTTTTTCTCCCTTTTGATCCTCACGAACCCCGCAGCTTTCAGAATGCGAATGCGATCGGCGTCAGTGATGGTTCCTGGGTCTACGTGATCCATGGTGACTTTCCAAAGTACCGCGTCTGATGTAGGCTTGTACATCAGTTAAACTGAATCAGGGTTTATCCAATCGCCATTTTCAAGCTCAACGAATGTCATCGTCAGCCACCTCTTCTTTCTCGCAGTCTTGCAAGCCGTAATGCTCGATCTCTGCTTCGGTGAAAAGAAATAGGTTTTTGCTCATATTGGAATCAACGTCTTTCGCTGGAAATGGTCTCCAATTGTTGTGAAGTCCTCGCTTAGACTCAGGAGAATACTTCTGAAAATGCCAGCCTTCTGCGTATGGTACCTTGACGTTGTATTTCTTCTCCTTTTCCACGGTGTAGCCGTTGACAAATGCCTCCATCAGTAGTTTCTCATGGTCGGAATTGCCAGTAATATAATCTGCCGGAAATTTATTGTCGTGCGCATCTTCAACGATTTGGGCTTGCTCTTTGGTTAGAACTACCTTTTCAGGCTCCTCAATCAAAGTGACAACGTGGCCACCATGATCACGAACCACATTTTTGGTATATCTCTCGTCATCTGTTGCCGAGCAAGATGCGAAGTCTGATTCAAAGAAGCCATCTCGATCTGCAAAATTCCAGTATTTCCCTTCATCGTTCTTAACCGCGTACAGCTTTGCTTCGCTCATTTTTTTCCTCCTGTTTGACTGGCACCAGTTTGTAGTCCATGCCTTCGTACATGACGCCTACGACCTTGCCAGTCTTTTTGCTGATGTAGATGTCATCGAACGTTTCGTCTCCTGTTTTCATTGTCTGATCTCCTATTGTGCGCTTGTAGATTTAACGGCCTGATCAGAATAGTCTTTTATGCTTTGCGCATCGGTAATCGCCTGTGAGAGATCGTTGCTCTTCTGCTTGGCCGCCTCCAATTGTGATGTAAGGTCATTAATGGTCTGCTGCTTAGCGTCCACTTCTGCCTGCTTCTGGGCAACCGCTTGTTGTCCTTCAACAATCTTCTGCTGAATCTGGTAATCTTTACTTTCCATGTCGTTATTGTATTGCTGTTTGAGCGCTGAATATTGTGCCTGTGCATCAGATAGCTGATGTTGCAAGTCGGACAGGCTAGACTGTGAAGCATTGATCTTTGCTGTCAGCTTGTCGATGTTAGCTTTAGTTGCCACAATATTCTGGTGCCCTTGCCATACGTTGTCAGCAATCGTGGTCGCACCCGCTCCAAACATAAGACCTGCTAAAACCGTTACTGTTAATGTCAATTTTTTGTTCATGATTTTTTCTCCTTGATTTTAAAGCTGTTCTTCCGTGAATATCCCAGTGTGATAGTCATATCTAGCAATCGTGACCGGTATTTTGTACCTGATCATGAACAGCAACATTCGAAGTCTAGCATCGGTGGTCAAAGTCGCGTCTCCGCCTTTAACATCAACAACTTTTGTCAACTCATCACCGTCATAGAAGCATTAGTCTGGTGTATATATGCGTGCTGGATAGCGTTTGCCATTGATCTTGAATGCCGACAAAATCTCGAAATGTTCCTGCATCGTGATCTTCTGTGGCTTGTTGCGTATCAGCATGTAGTAGGCGCCCTCTGCTTTGCTTGCGAATCGAATGCCATCGATCACAACCGGTTGCGCGTTGTATTTGCCTCTGCGTCTCTTGCGGATAACCATGGCTAACGACTCGCAATCTCTTCACGGCCGTTGTTACGGCTTGGCAACTTGATCTGGAATTCTTTAGCAACTGCCTGAATAAACGGCCGTGATTTTCCAACACGTTTTGCAACCTCTGTTAGTGTTTTGCTCTTGCTTGCCGCCTCAGCAACTTTCGCTGCATACTTCTTACGGTTAGCTTCCCCACGTTTGTTTACAGCCTTAATGCTGCTGATCAGTGCCACTGAAGGCATATCTCGATTATCAGCACCGGCTACCGCACGTTTCTCGACAATCGCTTTCTTTGATACAACGATCAGGTTATTGAACTCTTGTTTCTCGATTTTTGAGAATGCTTCGCTTTCAGAGATGTCTAGAATTGCTGCATTTTCGTAGCGCGTAATCAATTCAGCCTTGAAATCGCGCCACACTTTGTCTCCCTGTTTGTATAAACGTGCTGTTACTTGTGTCATGCTTTCTTCTCTCCTTGCTTATCAGGCCTCAGTTCGTCAAGGCTAACGCCTAGAGCATCCGCAATTCGGATCATCGTTGAAAATGACGGATCTTTGCTTTGACCGGTTTTGATTGAATAAATAGTTGTTGGATTTTTATACCCAGCAACTCTGGAAAGTTTCCTGATACTGTAGCCTTTTTTGTTCATAATTTTTTCGATGATGTACCACATATTGATTCTCCTTCGGGCTAATGTACGATATGTTGTTTTTATCAGTGCACTATCGTATGCTTAACATGTACGAGTGCTAGTACACCCGTAACTATCATGTTAGGAGGCAAATAATATGGCTAATAAAACAACCTCGAGAAAAGCCGATTCTGCAGCTTCCGCTGTCTTGCGTGATCGTCGCACTAGCAAGACTTCTAAAACGGCCGCTGCCAGCGCATTAGCTCAACGTTCCAAGAAAAAGTAGTCACACAGTCATACTTTAATTACTCCTTTAGGGTCTAAGGTTTCCCTGAGGGAGATTTTATTTACTAACAACGAAAGGAAATTGAAAATCATGAAACTCAATCCAGACTGTTTACGTGATGTGCTTTTAGTTGTGGAAACCAATGCCTCTACCAGCCAATGGGTAGAAGCAAAAACACTTTTAGCTGATCCTAGAATGAGCTCTTATTCTTACGAAGAGATCGCTTACCATGTACGCCAAGCAAATTGGGCAGGACTTTTAGCTGAAGTTAACTGGTTTATGGACGAAGGGTTTCTAATCAAAGACTTGACGCCTAGTGGGCACCAGTTCTTGGCGGACATTCGTGAAGACACCAACTGGAATAAAGTGAAGTCTGTTTTGAAAAAAGTTGGTTCGTTTTCAATTTCTGCGATTACTCAGGCTGCTGCTGGCGTGGTTCAGGCTGATATACAGAAACATCTAGGCCTCTGACAGGAACTAACCACTTCATTTCAACCTCTACAGGGTCATTCGCCTCAGCTTTGAAGTGGATCTTTTCAACCTGTCCAACCTCAATGCCATTCACAAAAACTTTGCCGTTTTGAATTCGTAGGCTATTCATTTCGAGTCCTCTTTCTTTCCAAGTGCCTTTAACTGCTCCATCTGCTCGGCTAGTTTAGCTCTGTCTTCCTCAGATACTTTTTTATGCTTGGGCTTGTAACCATCCTGCGCCCAGACTGGTAGTTCCTCATTCCGAACTGGCTTGCCGTAACGGCGCTGAGGCTGATTCGTTTTGCGTTCACTATCGTTTGCTTCGACAGCAGCAGCCGTGAGAAGACGCTTGCTCTCCCAGTTTTTCAAGATGCCGTTGACGTACTTGTAGTTTCTAACATTGCTTTCAACTGCAGTCCTTAGCGCCTTTAGAACTAGCTTCTCAGGTTCAGGTGATCCTGCTTTTCGCATGTCATCAACCCAATCAACAAGGCTTTCTCTGGTGAACGGTGATAGTTGTCCAAACCCATTGCCTTCCCAGAAATTGCAAATATCAAGAATTGATGATGACGACGATGACGGTTCTTCAGTAGGCCTCTCTGCTGCCTTTACTGGAGCAGTAGTCTGTTGTCGTTTAGTTTTGTCTAGTTTAGTCTCGTCTTGTTTAGTGTATGTGCTACTGTGTTGCCTACTAGGTTGTAAACTACCTTGTAAACTGTGTTGCCTACTAGGTTGCCTACTGTGTTGCCTACTATTTGACACACTGTCATCAGCTTGACTACTAGGTTGCCTACTATATGACGTACTAAGTTTTCGTGAAATATCGATGACTGAGTAGGTCGTTGCCTTAACACCGTTAGTTTGAAAATCTATCAGCCCAGACTGCTTTAGCGCGTTGCGGGCTTTGACGATGCCCTGACGGCTTAAACCAGTCAACGTTTCGAGTGTTCGATTCGGCATATTGAATTCGCTTGGCCAGCCTAGCTGGTTACATTGGTAAACCAGCCCATGCCATAATGCTATCTGTCCTGTGCTTAGCGGATTAACGCTTTGCTGAATGTAGAACTCTCGAATTAGCTTGAATAAATCCATGCGGTGAGTCACCTCCTACTCGACTAGCTCATCCATGCTGATAATTGTGGCGACTCGTTTAGTTGCCTTGCAGTAATCACAGGCCTCACATCGATGTGGCCGCACCTGACCGGATTTAACCGCCTCAACGTGTTCGGTGCTGTCCTGGATCTCTTCCAGTGCCTCGTCCATACGGTACTGTGGCACTTCGATGACGGCATGGTCGGGTACATCTTCCTTGGTCACGGCAATGATGAATGCTCGTGGTCGCGTTCCGTAATTTTGGTAAATCAGCTCCTGATAAACCGCCATCTGAAGCTGATAGTTATAGGCATCAACGAAACTGGTTGGCTGACGTTCTCCTGGTTTCCAATACTTCTTGTGAAGCGACTGTGTGGTCTTCAGATCCAAAAAGAATGACTTTGTGGAGTCGAAGCAGTCCAGCTTGCCCATCCACTCGACCCCAAACAGATCACCGGTAAGGATCTCTTCTTTTTCACCCTGATAAAGTCGTTGAACATTCTCATCAGCTTCAAGCGTGGCAATCATCGCATCAGCTTGTTTATACGGGGCTTTCAGTTGTCCTTTTGATGATCCACGAGTTGAGAACATCTCTGGGTGTCCTTTGATAAAAGACTCATGAGCTTGCTTGGATTCGAAATAGCTGTGTAGATAGTTTCCAACCAGCAAGGCAGTCGGATCACCTCTTGGCGTCCATTTACCTTGCAACTCGGCCATCGCTTCTGCTTCGCATGTCAGAAATTTCTTAAACCAGGTAGCAGACTGATATTTGAAACTGGTATCCAGCGAGTAATAATTATCCTTGTTGACCGTCAAAGATTTCTGGTTGTTTTCCTGCATTTGGGTCGTGGGTAATGTCTGGCTTAAGAGCATCTGGCTTCACCTCCGATTTTGTGACGGGTTCAGCGGGAGCGTTAAGTGCATCCTCGATCGAGTTAGGATCTTCGGGGGTAACATCCCTCAGTTCTGGATCAGCTTCGACTGGTTTTTCATCGGCACTGACCGCGCTTTGCATGTCGGTTGTCATTGGACCCCACTTAGTCAGCAGCGATTTGATTACCGTCTTCAGGGCCATAGCTTCGTAGTTGTCTTTCCAAACGCCCTTGGGCTCCGCGCCACCGCCAGATTTGCTGAAACGCTTGCGATGATCATCGACTTGCTGATATGTCCAATAGACCATCTTTTCAAAACCGTTAGTCAGTTTGAACGATGCGGCATAGCCAACCGGTTTTTCGCTTGCTTCGCGATCGTGGAAGTTCGGCGTGTACTCAAGTTCCTCCGTTAGTGGGTTCCAACTCTTGAACTCATCTTCATAAATTGGTAAAGCAGTCAGGCGCTGATATCGTCCTGATCGTTGAGCTAATTGGATATAGCCTTTATAACCAATCTGTGGCTGCGCCTGGTTCTTGTATGGAACGATGTAGACAAAACCCAGGTTCGGGTTAACCGGAAGATCAAGCGTTGCTGCTACCATGGCCGAGTTGATAACACTTAACTGATCAACTCTGGCTAAGCTTGGATTAAGGCTTACCGCGCTGGCAATCGATGAAAGAAACTGTGGTGCCCGTTTGTCCAGAAGCGCTGCAAACTTGTTTCGAATAGCCTGCGTCTCAATTAGTTGCTTAACCGGCATTTTTGTTAGGTCATATTGTGTCGTCATATGCTGCTCCTCCTATTTCCATTCCTGAAATCCTTGATTCTTCATGAAATCGATAATGTCTAAGCTGTCATCACTAAAGAAAATCTCAACCAGTTCTGCTTTTGGATACGTAGAACTAGCAGCGTCTTTTAAGAATCGCTCAGGGCCGTGAATGTTGATCCAATCTTGCAAGTATTCCTTCGCCTTGTCTTTGTTAAAGGCGCCTTCATAACGCGATGTAGCACAGCTTTGATAGAACCAAGGTTTCTTTGTATCAACTTCATATTCATCGGCGGTGGCCAAGAACTCCTCCGCTTGTTCGATATCCATATCTTTGGGCAAGACGGCACCGTGATAGGATTCCCAATCAGCAATGGCTTTATCTTCAAGCGCTTCTCGTCGTTGATACTCGTTCAGAACCGCTGTATTGTAATCAAGCATGGTCATCGACCGCCTTCCGTGATAAAATTAAGTCATAATAATATCTGCTCAGTTTCTGATTTCCCGTAGTAGGAGCTACGGGATTTTTTTGTGCTCTTTTTATCGTGTCCATTGTTTCCAACCTCCTACTGCTGTGGCACCGATCATGATGCCAGCCAGAGCTACAAGAAGATATTTCCAAAAGGCTGATGATGGGTCGAACAGCACCGACATGATTGCTTCTAACATTTGTTAGGCCTCCTATTGTCGTGCAAACCAACGCTCCATCTTCTCAGGCTCAACTCGCTGTGTTTTACCTGGTCCAACGAATGGAGCGCCACGCTTCTTCCAACGGCTCACTGTCGCAGCAGAAACCTGATAGTGTGCCATGACATCTTTTGGCGTCCAATAAATTTTCGGTTTAAATGGCTTGCGTGTCCTTTGCGGCTTAGTGGGATCGATCAGTGTGAATCCTTGTTCCATGCCTGCTCATCCTTCCTCATATAATGAAGTTTTTGATAATGTGGAAGCCTTTCGCTGAAAAGATCCATAATTGAGATGCCTAGCATTTCACAAATGGCATTCAGCTCGGTTAGATCTGCGACTGTGCTATCCAACTTTTCGAATGCGTATGCTTTCAAGTTTTTAGCGTCATCGCGTGTAAAGTTGGGGTCATTAGCAAGGCCCTCAATGTCGTGCTTGATGAAAGAAGCTTTCTCCTCGTCTTCTTCTCGTTTATCGGTGAATAAAAGCCCGCGTAAATCGTGGTATATTCCGTCACCGCTAAACAGCTTAGGGATTCCTAGAAACAAGTTAGCCATTTCATAGCTTAGTTCGCTGTCATTCATCGAATTGGCAATGTCAGTAGCCTCATTTGCTCTAATGGGAGTTCCATGAAAATAGTTGTTGATCGTTGAGCGCCCTAATTTTGCTGCATAAGCGATCACCTTCTGTGGCGTGTTGGTTCTAGTAGCGAACCTATTCAAAGGGCTACTAATTGTTGCTTTCATACGTTCCACTTCCTTTAAAAGATGAAATATTGGTGGATATTGATTCATGCTAGAGAAGGCTATGATTAACCCATAGCAAGTTGATCAGCGTCTTCAGCTAGCCATTCGTTAACGTGGCCCTTCAACTGCTCGTCAGGCATTTGTTCGAATGCAAAGGCCGGAACCTCTGGGTAGATGCGGGTCAAAAAATCAATCATTGCTTCGCGTTCCATTTGACTCACCTCCTTAACTTGAAAACTTAATATTGTGTGATTGCCTCCCGCCGAGTGCGATAATTGCATCGAAGGGAGGTGATTAAAATACCAAAACGAGTCAGCGTTACAAGCGAAAACAAGTCAGGGCGTAATGAGAAGTTTCATGACAACTTCACCGGAAAGAACATGAATCGTTCTCAGTTTGTACAGGCCATACAGAATGGCGAGTATAAAAACTACACCGTTAGAAACCTGCATGGCTTAAAAACTCCAGCATCTAAGCCAGACAGCACCACTAACAACAACCTTGATTAATCATCGCTTGTAAAACGTGCATCTTTCTCGTTATCAACAAAGTGTACGAAGAATCCTTTGGCGGTAATGCAATCTGATGCGCTTATCGAAGCAATTAACTCGTTATTTCTGGTCACATTGATCATTGCGTATGGATGTCCTTTAATGATCAGCTTTGACGGGTTTTTGGAGGTCTCTGCTGGTTCCGACCAATCAGTAGAGATCTTTTTAATCCCATCAGCGTCAATTTCAATTCGCTGGTATGGATTTCCTTGTTCTTGCAATATTTCTGCAATGCGCAATGCGTGCTGTTTGAGTTCTTCGTTCATTTGACTGCCTCCTCTCGCTGGGCGGAATTGTGTTTACTTAAAGTTGACTGATATTCCAAAAAAATAAGATCCGGCTTCGTTTTTAATGCAGTGGCAATTTTAAATGCCAATTCATAGCTGACACGGCGTTCTCCGCGTTCGATCAATGAATAATATCCTTTGCTAATGCCAATCATATTTGAAATATCTTGCATTGTAAGATGAAATTCCTTGCGGCGTTCTTTCAGCTTTTCGTTCAAATGATCACCTCCTAATCAACTTTATGTAAACACTATAATCTACAATTAGTAAACTGTCAACTAAAAAAGTGAACTTTTTTTAAACTTTGTTGAGTTTACAATTTGTATACACTATTCTATTCCTATGAGGTGATATGATGAGCTTCGGAGAAAGACTAAAAGAACTTAGGAACGAAAAGAAGATGACCCAATCTGATGTCGGAAAAATTATAAATGTCAGCAAAGCGTCTGTTTCTTTATATGAAAAGAACGAAAGAACTCCTGACCAAGATTCTATTAAGAAACTAGCCAGTTACTTTAATGTTTCTACCGACTTTTTGCTTGGAGTTACTGATGTTCGCTCAAAGCCGGAGCAAATTGACATATCAGATTCAAAAAATGACACCATCATGACTTTTGAAGGTCGCCCCATTCCGCCTGAAGATCTTGAGATAATCAAGAGACTTCTTCGAGGTGGCAAACATGATGACTGAATTTACCAGCGAGATGCTGAGAGAAGTTTTAAACTATGGATTTGACCGTGGAGTCGGGGCTGAGCTGACATATAAGCTAAAACCGTACACTCCGTCAGTTTCTAATCCTGAAACGCGTTGGATTGCGGTTAATATGAATTGGCATGAACCAAAACAATTGCCCTATCAAGCGGCACACGAAATAATGCATGTTCTACACCAAGATCCAGCTTGTCTGTATTTCTATTCAGCATCAAAGAATAGCATTGAAGGTGAAGCTAACATTGGGGGAATTCACATCCTGGTTCCTTTATATTTTGCTGGCATTGATAAAGAAGACGCCAATCTGAATCAGTTTATGAAAGCGTTTGATATTCCGGCGTCAATGGAAGATGCTGCTTCAGAAGCGATAAAAGGTTTTTATATATAACTGATTGTTAGTCCAGACACGGAAGACGATAAAAGCTGAAAATTATTTATGGAGGAAAACAAAATGGCAAAAAAGGTAATGGGTGCTGACGGCAAGCAGTATAAGGTAAAGAAGCCTTTTTACAAGCGCGTTTGGTTTTGGGTATTAGTTATTATTGTGGTAGCAGCGATTGGCGGCGGCCTCAATAATAAGGGGAAATCAAGCAGCGAATCCACAGAAAAAACGGCAGTTAGCAAAACGGATAAATCATCTTCAAGTACATCAAAAAAGGACAGCGGCAAGATTACTCGTGCAGACTTTGACAGCATCACTCTGGGTGATTTGATGCAAAACGGCAATGGTGGTGCCAAATTAGATGATTTAAAAGCCAAGTTTGGTAACCCATCTTCTACCTCAAGCAGTACCACAAACGGAGTTAAAACTGATCTTGTCACTTGGACTAATGTTGAGGGCGGCTTGGGAGCTAACGTGATTGTCTCCTTTACCGATGGAAACGCGTTCAGCAAAAATCTTACAGGCTTCAAGTTAAGCCGCAAGCAAAAGATCACTTTGGCAGATTTCAATGCATTCCAAGACGGAACGAAGTACACTGACTTCACCTCAAAATGGGGACAACCTGACTATTACAATGAAAGCCTGATCGGTGGTCAAAAGAATGTTGTGGCCGGTTATACATCTGGTGTAAAAGGTGATCTAGGTTCCAACTTCAACGTTACATTTACAAATGATGCTTTAAGCGGGAAAACTCAGTCTAATATGAAGTAGTCCTTTTGAAGGCCCCTACTTGGGGCCTTTATTGGGTACAAAAAAAGCCCCGGTGGCGAGGGCTAATGGGAACCTTTTTAGGCTTTATGATGCAACCACCGGTCTCCACAAACACACAAAATAGCGATAATTAGCCACACATACCAGTATTTTATAAAAAGTTGGCCAGGCGTTAAGTTGATCAAACTATCAATGAAACGGCTCATGCCGTCACCTGCTTTCAGTTACAAGTAAACACAATTCACTTAATTATAGCAAAGATGAATTGTGCTCACCATCAACGGCTAATAGCCCCGCCACCCGCATCAAATTAATAGTTAAGACAAGGAGTCTTACTTATGGCAAATTCTACGATCAGGCAGGCCGATATACTGTTAAGAGAGTGTACCGTTATGCAGGTAGCTACGCTTGATACCGATACCGGTTTCCCTAATATAGTTTCGCTGACACCACTTAAATCACACCGATCGCTTAAAGAGATCCTTTTTTACACTGATCGCGACACTACTACCATTCACAACGTCCTAGAGAAGCCTGTGGTGGCTGTTTACTGTTTCAATGAGCTACACCACTCATCGTTGCTATTACGTGCAAAAACAGCTGTATTGACTGCTGAGGAGGTCTTGCCAAACTTTGCTGAAAACCTCAACACTTTTCAAAAATCGCTACAGTATGATCGACCCGTCATCATTCGTTGCACACCACTAACCGTCAAGATTAGATACAACAATGACATCGAGTTCAGCAAGCTAAACGAAATCTAAGCTTAGTTCTTGGAGATGTACTTATGAACGGTCCAGATACATTAAGCGAGGCACACTTCATTGGCCTCATCATTGTTCTTATAGGCGTCTACTTCGCCCTGTTTGGCCACAGGCATCATTGGGTTCGTTGGCTCATTGACCCTGACAAACCCGGAAACAACCTCTGGTGGGCAGCCGTTTTTATCATTATCGGCGTGCTCATGATGATGGTTAGAAAGATGCAATAATTCGGCACCATAACGAGTTTAGTTTTTAGGAAAAAAATTGCCTTCCGCGGAAGGCTGGGAGGTAAAAGATTGATTCCTGATATCGATAACCAAAAATTTAATGAACTTCTTAACCTTGAAAAATCGTGTAATGATTCCATGCTGGACGTGGCACCAATGAGGGAACAAACAAAATATGGAATCACAGCGATTTTTGAATCTAAACAAACTTTCGTTGCACTCATGAATCGAAAGGGTCATATTAGAACAGACAATCTCACTTTCATTATGCGCTCTAAAACGAGCGGAACAATGATGAGATATGATGTTTCAGGGGCAGATCATAATGGCCTTCCAACTCCACATCTTCACATTTTTGATTCGTTGCATCATAACGGGAGAGATGTAATTACGGGAGATCAATTAAGTAATCTGAAAGTTGATACAACCTCACCCGATTTGCTGATAAAATCTCTGGAGAGATTCCTCCAATTTAACCACGTTGCACTGGATCATGTTATCATCAATGGTAGCATGATTTAGCGAATCCCCTCGGAAGGAGGTTACTATGAACACTAACAAATGGCTTGACCAATATGTTAATTGGTTACGAGCTCAATACAAAGTTTCCTCTTTAGCTGAAGGAGACGAGATATCAACGCCGTTTACAAATTCTATCGGTGATAATATTCGAATTTATGTACAGGCTTCATCTTCAGGAAAAGTTGTTTTTTCGGATGATGGAAACACAATGAATGACTTAGACATGATGGGTATTGACGTGTCAAATAAGACTCGTCAAATGCTAATTAACAACATCCTTGATCAGTATTCGGTGAAGCTAAATACAAACAACGTCTTAACCATCTCCGGCAAGGTTAAAGATATACCCGTCATTAAACAGCAGCTTCTGCAAACAATTTTAAGAATTGACGATTTGATTCAAACCCGAAAAGGCATTGTTTCAAACCTTTTTAAACAAGAAGTCTCAGAATACTTGTATGAGAATGACATTGGTGCTCTGCCGAGATATCCGATCACTGGTAACACTGGTAATCCATACACAGTTGACTTCGCAATTCCCGGTTCAAAAACAAAACCACTCCGATTAATCCAAGCAATTAATCGGCCAACATTTGAACGGATTGCTGCCGAGAGTATAACTTTCGATGATATAAAGCAGTCCCCAGCACTAGAAAGAATTAAAATTAGGTATCTCATCATTTACAATGATGCAGAAAATCCAATTCCGTCAAAAGCCCGCAACATTGCCAGCCAATATGGAACGGAACTAAAACCCTGGAGTCAAAAGCAATTGCTAAAGTTAGCATAGCCCTTAATGGGCTTTTATTTTCACCCGAAAATCGAACATACGTTTGAATTACAAACTCTAAGAGTTCAAAAGGAGTGCGATATCATGGCATCAATTAGCTCATATAAACTAAAAGATGGCAAAAAGGCCTGGGAATTCTATATATTCGCTGGTGTAGATCCTCAGACAGGAAAAGAAATAAAAATTCATCGGCGCGGTTTTCCAACCGAAAAAATAGCCCAGCAAGAAGCAACTTTAGCCGAGGCCGAAATAATCAGAGGCCACTCTCACTACCAAACTGAAAGAATTTTAATGGCTGATTATCTCAATCAGTGGATCACTAAGCTTAAGGTTAATGTCAAAGAGGGATCCATGATTATCTATCGATATAATCTTAAGAAATACATCATCCCAAAAATTGGGGATATTCGACTAGCCAAATACACGCTTAAGGAACATCAGCAGTTCATCAGCAGTCTATTCAATGATGGCTTGTCTCTTAACACAGTAAAGCTCATCAATGGAACGTTGCACAATGCGTTAAAAAAAGCCGTTGCAATTGGTTACATTACCAAAAACCCTACCGTTGGTGTCGAGTTCAGTGCGTATGCTAAAGACAATTCCAAAAAACTTCACTTTTGGACAAAAGATCAAGTTGGATCTTTTATAGAAGCAGCTGAAGAAGATAAAGAGCCCATGTGGCTATCATTCTTTGTGACGCTGATTGACTGCGGGCTTCGTGTGGGTGAAGCCATGGCTCTTCGCTGGTCAGACATTGACTTCAGTAAAAATACCTTATCAGTCAATGCAACACGAATCTATCGTGCTGAAACTGGATCAAACGCTGGCAAAATAGCGCTTGATCGTCCCAAAACATTAAGCTCTAAGAGAACCGAATACATGACCGCTCGCGTAAATGATCTTCTTCAACAACAATATGAGCGCCATTTCAGTCACGGCAATGTGCAAGGCTTTCGATTTTCTGCTAGCCACAATAACGATTTTGTCTTCACCTATTCGTCTGATGCAAAGTTTGGACAACCGCTCCGATCTCGAGCAACTACCGGTGCTTTTAATCGCATCACCAATCGGGCTGGGCTCCCTCACATCCGTATCCATGATTTAAGACACACGCATGCCGTTTTAATGCGTGAGGCAGGATTAAGCCTTGATGACATCAAAGATGATCTTGGACATAAAGACATTTCAACCACTCAAATCTATGCTGAAATCTCTCCGGCAAAAAAGAAAGAAAACCATCAACAATTCGAAAAATACCTAAATCAGTGAACACAAAAAGAGCTCCAGAACATGTGGACAAGTCCGAAGTCTTCACCAAAACTTCACCACGGACTTTTACAACATGATTCTGGAGCTCTTTCTTTACCATATTTCAAATCGCGCAAGCCCTTGCCATTAAAGGCGCGCGTTCAATTCCTTGGTCATATCCTCATAACCCGGACGGCCGAGCAATGCAAACATGTTCTTCTTGTAGGCTTCAACACCTGGCTGGTTGAATGGGTTGATCCCGTTCAGGTAGCCGGAGATTGAAACGGCAGCTTCGAAGAAATAGATCAGATAGCCTAAGGTGTAGGCATCCTGCTTTGGAATGGAGACGGTCATAACTGGCACGCCGCCATCGGTGTGGGCGAGAACAACCCCTTCATAGGCCTTGCGGTTAACGAAGGACATCTTCTTGCCAGCCAAGTACCCAAGGCCGTCAAGGTTGTTAGCATCTTCAGGAATGGTTAGGTCGCGGTTTGGTTCTTCAACCCAGACAACGGTTTCCATCAGGTTGCGCAGACCTTCCTGAATGTATTGGCCAAGACTGTGCAGGTCAGTACTGAAGTTGGCACTTGAAGGATAGATCCCCTTCTGGTCCTTACCTTCAGATTCACCCATCAATTGCTTCCACCATTCGCCAAGGTATTGTAACGTTGGTTCGTAGTTTTCCAGCAATTCAGTGGTATAGCCTTTGCGATACAAAATGTTCCGCAATGCGGCGTACTGATAAGCTTCGTTTTCCTTCAAATCAGCTGAAGCGTATGCCTTACGACCATCACCGAGACCACGCATCATTTCGTCAATGTCACCGCCTGCAACAGCGATTGGCAACAGACCAACAGCGGACATCACAGAGAACCGACCGCCGACATCATCAGGAACAACGAATTCTTCGTAGCCTTCTGCGTCTGCTTCTTGTTTCAAGGCACCCTTGGCACGATCAGTTGTCGCATAAATCCGTTCCTTTGCGCCATCTTTGCCATACTTTTCGATCAACTTTGCCTTCAGAACACGGAATGCAATTGAAGGTTCAGTCGTGGTACCAGACTTACTGATCACGTTGATCGAGAAGTCACGGTCGCCAATAATGTCAAGCAAGTCCGCCAGATAAGTACCAGAGATTGAGTTACCAGCAAAATAAACTTCTGGGAACTTCAGATCAGGGTCAAGGTTACGGAAAGTCTGGGAAAGAAAATCAACCGCCATCCGTGCGCCTAAATAAGAACCGCCAATCCCAATCGCAACAAAGACTTGAGAATTGCCTTGAACTTTCTTGGCTGCTGCCTTGATCCGGGCAAATTCGTCCTTGTCATAGTTGACTGGCAAATCGATAAAGCCGCGGAAATCCTTACCAGCACCTGTTCCTTCACGCAATTCCTTGTCAGCTGCAGTCACTAACGGCTGCATCTGTTCAAGTTCATTGGCATGAACGAACTTGTCCAGCTTAGATGAATCAAATTTGATGTACGACATCGTGTGCTTCCTCCTCTAAATACATAAGTAACTGTCAAAAGTCGATATGAGAGTGGTTTCATAAAAAACGTCAATTCAATTATTAATTCGAAATAACTCATCAAGTAAACTTTTAAATTCAGTTACCCATGCTTTGTTCAAATTCACACTCTAACAAGTTAACTTTAAAATTGAATTTGTAAAAAAGCAAGCAATCGAGCAACTTCTCATCGATTACTTTGCTTTCATGATGCCAAGGACGACACCACCGAGAATCACCAGTGCCGACCCGCAGCTAACCCAGATCATTTCCTTGCGTGTTTTATGCTCGCCAAGCAGATAAATCGAGCCGAAAGTCGAAATGACAATTCCCATCTGTGACAATGAATAAGAAACCGCTAAACCAACATTGGCCATCGATAACAACATGAACACATTCCCTGTTCCCCAAAGCAGGCCTGTCAAAATATTTTTGGCAGTTGCCTTAGCAAATGGCTGATGGCCAATGCCCATTAATAACGCACCAATAATCATGCCGATGGATTGCGGCATCACAACGGCCAAAGCGCCAAGATGCCCAGCGTTGACGATAATCGTGTAACCTGCATACCCAACTGTCGATATCAGTAAGGTTCGCAGCCCCTTTGCAACGCCACTTTGTGTTGTGAAGTCGTCTGTTTGTTCGCGCCTTGATGTCAACGTTGCGCCCACAATCAGCAATACCAGCGCAAGAATGCCCAAGGTCACATCACGACCATTACGCCATTCGTGGAACAACAGCGCACCGGCCAGTGTTGTCGCGACAAGCTGCATCCCTGTCGAAATGGGCATCGTCATTGAGACACCCATATATTTCATGGACTGAAACTGTTGGCCTTGTCCTAATGCCCAGAAAAGCCCAGAGACAATCCCAAGTAACCAAATTTTAGTATCTAAGACCGGACGCATGACAATCAACGTGCCGATCCCGAAAACCAGCGCGCCAAACGTCATCCCCAAAGTTTGCTGATAAGCATTGCCACCTAGTTTGCCACTGACCAAGCCAATGGAGCCCCATGCAATTGCTGGAATCAGCGCAAGTAAAAATCCCATTACGCGCCTCTTTCTATTTCAATGATTGATTTAAAAAAATTGAACACAAAAAAATATTCTAGCGGTTTTCCCACGGCAAGACAAGCACAACCTGATCTAAAGCATTTCCAAGAGACAGCTCACCTTCATGATACACAGAAAACTCATGATGAATACTAAAACGACTCATGCTTATTTACGATGATGAAACAAGCGATATAGGCTATAGCCGAAAATCGCACCGATCACATTGAAAATAACATCATCAATGTCCGCTACCCCACTGATTAGCAGAAATTGTAGGGTTTCAATACTTAACGACGTCAGTAGGCCAAATATAACCGTGCCCGCGAGACGCCGTCGACGTTTGCTCACCCAGGGAATACCAAAGCCAAGCGGCATAAACCAAGCAATATTCCCTAGTGATTGATACCAAAGATCGAAGTGACTGGCAGCATGTTGCAATTTAAGCGTTTCAACAAGTGGTCGGATATTAATCACAGATAATGGCCGATTCCAATGAAAGTGCAGTTGCCACGGATAATACACATCGCGAAAAACTGTCAAAGCAAATAAAAGCATTAAATAACCGACAAAAAAGCCTAGTTTTAATTCCCGCCCAAAAGTGGTTCTCCGCTTCGTCACCAACAGCCAAAGGCATCGCAAGGCTGCAAAGATCAATAGGTATAGAATAGTTTTGTCCAAACTAAAAACAATCAATCGAACCAAAGGGAAATGGTTGACGCGACTGAGCGAGGTTGTATTAATCCAGTTGTAAAATGGCCCCAAAAACAGCATTGTGCTACCTCCAGTTGTCATTGTAGCAAAGTGACTGAAGGATACCCACAATGTGTTACAACTTTTAAAGACTCTGTAAGAATGTTGAGCATCACCCTCTGCCATTAGGAAAATGAGGTACGCTAATCATTGCATGATTTGCCATGATACCAGCGACGGGATCAAGATTTAATATCATTTCACCAATATGTCGGGAGGCCGGCGCGGGACATTAAAAAGCACTAAAATAGCGTTCTCGCGTCATTGTCCCAAAGCAGCGTAGAAACCAACACATAAGGGTCTAAGCAAAATGGTAATCAGGCCTTTTACAGTTGCTTCAGAAACACGCTCGCAAGCACAGCTCAGTTTTCAGATATTGAGACACGCTTGCCACCCCCAAAACCAAGTTGGCTCAGACGCTGCTTTTGTGCTTCCTCCCTTTTGCGGGTACAATGACAAAGAACAAAGTGGAAAGGAGTTGCCGCTTTGAAACGGTTACGACTAAATCGCCTCGCACAGTGGATAAGATCAACCCGGATTGGCTTTTTAGCCTGTCTGCTTTTTTTGGTATGGGCTAAGACCATCTTTGGTTACTTTGTGGACTTTTCACTTGGCTTAAATGATCCGCTACAATACACCTTGCTATTATTAAATCCCTTAGGAACTGGGATCATTTTCCTATCGCTTGGCTTGTATCCCAAGCATGCGCGCCGCGGTTACCTCATCGGCGTCATTGTTTACATACTCAGCACTTTGCTATTACTCGCAAATGTTCTGTATTATCGTGAGTTTTCAGATTTTCTGACCATCAACACGGTCCTTGGCGTCTCTAAAGTGAGTCAGGGTCTTGGAGCTAGCTCGCTTAGCATGGTTAAACCACACGATATCATTTATGTAATTGATATTGTGCTAGTGGCCTTGGCTTATTTTAGTTACAGTATTTGGAATATCTGGCGCTATATCCACAACGAGCCTTTGCGCTGGCCGCATTTCGGTCTGACGTTGGATACCCGCCAACTTCCCTTTCACTTTCCGCAAGCAGTCACCGTCTTTGGGATCGCGCTGTTTGGGTTGATCATGGCGGTTAGTGAAATGAATCGGCCGCAACTTTTGACGCGGACTTTTGATCGGAATTATATCGTTAAGTATCTCGGCTTGGCGCCATTCACCGTTTACGATGCTGCCAAAACAGCCCAGAACAATCAGGTCCGCGCCCAAGCCGACAGTTCGAATCTTGACCCAGTATTGCAATATACGCGGTCGCATTATGCCGCTCCAAACGCCAGTTATTTTGGGACGGCCAAAGGCAAAAATGTCATTATTATTCATTTGGAAAGCTTCCAACAATTCTTGATTGGCCAAAAAATTGACGGTCAAGAAGTCACGCCTTTCCTGAATTCACTCATTAAAGAAAAAGACACACTCAGCTTTAGCAACTTCTTTCATCAAGTTGGTCTTGGTAAAACCAGTGACGCCGAAAACATGCTAGAAACCAGTACGTTTGGGATTGCCAATGGCTCTTTATTCAGCAGTCTCGGCACTGAAAATACGTTTGAAGGAGCGCCGGCCATTCTCAATCAACGAGCCGGTTACACCAGTGCTGTTTTTCATGGTGGCTCTGCTAGCTTCTGGAACCGCGACAATGTATACAAGAGTCTTGGTTATAACGACTACTTTTCCGGCAACTTTTATAATCATGACGAAAAAGCAGCGACTGAATATGGCATTAAAGATAAGTTGATGATGGCCGAGACACCAAAGTATCTGGAGCATCTGCAACAGCCTTTCTATGCCAAAATCATCACGACGAGCAACCATAATCCTTTTTATATCACCCAAGCTGATTCCGATTTTCCTGACGCCGGTACTGATGACGCCACGATCAACGGTTATTTTCGCACGGCTCATTATCTTGATGAAGCGCTCAAGGAATTCTTCAACTATTTGAAAGCAAGCGGTTTGGAAAAGAATTCGCTAGTGATGCTTTATGGGGATCATTTCGGTATTAGTAATGATCGCAATACCACTCTGGCACCGTTGCTTGGCAAGGATCCTAGCACTTGGAATGCGTTCGATGATGCTCAGTTGCAACGCGTCCCGCTGATTTTCCACATGCCTGGTCTTAAAGGCGGCGTTAATAGCACTTACGGCGGCGAGATTGACGTCTTGCCGACCTTACTTCACTTACTAGGCATTGATAGCTCGCGTTATGTCCAATTTGGCACCGATCTGCTGTCCAGTCAGCACGACAGCGTTGTTGCCTTCCGTAATCACAATTTTGTCACCTCTAAGTACACCGTACTTGGCAGTAAAGTCTACGATAATACAACCGGTAAACTGCTGACATTGACGCCTGCGCTTGAAGCAACCATCGCTAAGGATCAGAAGTCAGTGGACACAAGACTCAGCCTTTCAGACGATGTCGCTAACCGCAATCTCTTACGCTTCTACGTGCCACTTGGCTTTAAACCCGTCAACCCTAACCAATATGACTACAATCAGAGTCTCAGCAATGTCTTGTCAATCGAACGCAATCTAGGCAGCAAGAGCACCAGTCTCTATAGCGAAAATAATGACCAATCAACAACTGGACTTTACCAAACCGATGCTCCTGAATTAGCCGACGACACTGATCCCATCACCACCTTCCCAGATAAAGTTCAGGATCAAACTGAAGCCTCCAGCAGCAGCGAATCTAGCAGTTCGTCTGATGTGAATGTCACAACCCAACCATCTAAATAAATTCAAATAACATAGTAAATGCTCGGCTTATGTTCACACTTTGTTCAAATTCATTGCTTATACTGCTTGTGAGGTGAACGGGTAGATGCATTTCTTTGAGCGAACGTTTTCAGGATTTCGTTATCATCGCCGTTATTATATTGTGATGATGCTGTTATCAGTGGCGTTCTGCTTGATCAGCATCATGCTGATGACAAGTGAAATGATTGACCAATCTGCTCAGGCAGCTTTTTTGCAACGCTTGAACTCATTTGGGACACAAAATAGGCAGACGATTTTGCTCAGTACGCAGGTCGGACAAGCCCACATTCAAATGGTGCAGGCTGCTCAGTCGATGCTGACCAAAGTTGTTTTTGCTGACGGTCTTTTGTGGCTTGCAGGAACTGCTTGGCTATGGCGGCGTCGACGGTCTGAAACTGATGCTTTGTATTTAGTCGGAAAAAGCAGTATGTCGATCGGCTTACAATACGCCTTTGAAGCAATTTTCAGCTTTTTAATTAGCTTCATTGTTAGTATTTTTCTTGTGGTTTTATTAAATGATCAATTGATTTATTTCTTAACGACCACAAATCGTTCGGTATTTGCCCATCTGCTACAACAAAAGTATGACAGCATCGAAATGAACCACGCATTTGAGCAACTCTTTGCCCGTCACCTGACTGGTTTTACCCGTGAAACCCTCTTTTATTACGGTAGCAAAACTGATGATATGACACAGCCAACCGGTTTCCTGTCAGCACTGGGAAATGGTCTCGCCGTGATTTTCATCACCAACATAGGTTTGGTCACACCACTTTCCATGCTTCGGAAAAGGCGTGCCTTACCGCGTTAGGAGACAGCCATGTTATTTCGATCAAAACTACTTGATATCTATCGCGAAAATTTTGCCAAACTTTTTACTCCAACGACGATTCAGTATCTCTATGCCTCAAACGAGAATGAGCTGATTGCCTTGCATGATCAGTACGTGCGCGATTTTATTAATGGTGGCGTCATCAAGCAAGTCGGCTTCATTAATAGCCGGCATACAGGTATCCTTGACTATCTCAGCGTGCGAAACAACCTTTGCATCAATGGACGCTGCAAGGATTCTGATTTCTTGCCTGAATGGTTATCCACGAATTCACCGATCTTAGACCAGCCAGCTGCGACATTGAACACCATGCAACGCATTTATTTGCAATTTTATCGTGGCTTGATGGGTAAAAAACGTTACCTGCTGCTAACCAGCTCTCCTGCGATCTTTGATCCTTATGTTACCCGCGACTTCCTCACTGAAGCCAATCATGCATTGCAACAAACCAATAGTTGCTTGCTAGTTTTAACAACAGATCAATCCTTGTTAAATGCGAATCCTAACCATGCTTGGCAGGACCCGCCTGTATTGACGCTGAGTGCCCTGACAAAATGAGTCTTGTTCTCGTTGCTATCACAACTTGAACAGGACTTTTTCTATGGTCAACAGGTGGCACAAATGCGGCCAAACAAAAACGACGAGTCTGCACTCGCCGTTTTTGTTTGATTTATTTACTTATGCTAAACCAACTCGTTTGAAAATCTCATCAACATGCTTGAGGTGATAGTGGTAGTCGAAAGCATCGTCTAAATCGGCCTGACTTAACCGATCAGTAATTTTCGGATCAGCTTCAAGCAACGGACGGAAGGCGCGATGCTCATCCCATGCCACCGCAGTCTTGGGTTGAACCAAGTCATAGGCTTGTTCTCGGCTCAAGCCAGCTTCGATCAGCTTCAGCATCACCCGCTGGCTGTAAATCAGGCCATGCGTCAGATTCATATTGGCTTTCATTCGGTCTGGGAAAACATCCAAATTGTCCAAAATACTGGTGAAGCGATGGAGAATGTAATCAAGCAGCCCGGTAGCATCTGGCAACATGATCCGTTCGGCACTGGAATGCGAGATATCGCGTTCATGCCACAACAGCACATCTTCTAAGGCTGGCGTCTCGTATCCACGAATGACGCGCGCCAAGCCAGAAACATTTTCCGAACCGATTGGATTGCGCTTGTGTGGCATAGCACTTGAGCCCTTTTGACCTTTGTTGAAATGCTCTTCGACTTCATGAACTTCGGTACGCTGCATATGCCGAATCTGCAAAGCAAATCGTTCCACCGAAGTCGCAATCAGGCCAAGTGTCTGAATGTAATGCGCATGCAGATCACGCGGCAGAATCTGAGTCGAGATTTCTTGAGCGCGAATACCCAACTGCTCTGTGACGTACGCCTCAACAGCAGGCGGCGTATTGGCGAAGGTACCGACTGCACCGCTAATCTTACCAGCTTCAACATCGCTAGCCGCGTCTTCAAATCGACGGATGTCTCGCTTCAATTCAGAATACCACGTGGCAACAACCAACCCAAAAGTAGTTGGTTCAGCGTGCACGCCATGCGTCCGCCCCATCATCACGGTATCCTTATGGGCCTTCGCCAACTTCGCTAAACTAGCCTTCAAGGCGGCCAAATCTGCACGCAGAATCTCGTTAGCCTGCTTCAACAGGTAGCCCTGTGCCGTGTCGACAACATCGGTACTGGTTAAGCCAAAATGAACCCATTTCTTCTCAGCGCCGAGGCTTTCAGAAACATCTCGCGTGAATGCCACCACGTCATGATGCGTGACCGCTTCAATCTCATGAATCCGATCAACATCAAACTTAGCATGCGCACGCAATGCTTGGACATCAGCAGCGGGAATTTCTCCCAGTTTGGACCAGGCTTCGGCAGCTAAGATTTCAACTTCCAGCCATGCAGCATAACGGTTCTTCTCTGACCAGATTGCGGCCATTTCGGGACGACTATAACGCGGAATCACAGGCTTTTTCCTCCTTCAAGTGGACAAAACAACAACAGGTATCCTTGGTTTGCGACTGCCAGCACGCGATCATTGAATGACAAAGTGGCCAGTCGCATTCACACTGGCTTTGATTGCTTTCAAATCACCCACGATCTGAATCTCGCCGGTTAGCTCGCCACCAGTCGGATAAAACGTAAATCGCCAATCAGGTTTAATTTGAATCTGAGTCAAAACCGCGTCCATATCTTCTGAACGCAGCGGAATGCCAACGCCGTCCTCGGCCAATTGCAACTCCGGCAATGGCCAGCCTAGAATCGCGCGCAGATGCAGCTCATATTCAGAAATGTCACTCGTATTCAGCATCAGATGGCCATATAATTTCGGCCCTGGATAAACTCGCTTCACGTAAAGCGTCCCATTGCTGGCTAAGAAAAATTCAAGACTAAAGATGCCCGTATAGGCTAACTTCTCTGAAATTTTAGCGGCGATACGCCGGATCTCAACAATCACTGCTGGATCAACATCGGCGCGCACAGATGAAGCCTTCAATTGATGACGATCAAAATAATTCTGGATGACCGGGCCGATGCGCACTTCTGTCCCCGCCTTCGCAACGATCACAGCGACTTCTTTGATGTCTTGTAAGTAAGCCTCAAGAATATATGGTCGCTGTTGCAACAACTGCTGTGCCCGCGCGACGTCATCTGCCGTGGACAGCAGCAACTGCTGGTCAACTCCCATCCCCTTCTGAATCGGTTTCAGCAAGGCTGGATAACCGATTGTGTCAACAGCCTCTTTAATATCATTCGGCGTAATGACTTGGGTATAAGGCAAAATGTTCATATTCAGATCGTCCAAAAAGACTTTTTCCAAATAGCGGTCTTGGGTGACAGTCAAAATGTCAACCCCGGAAGGCAATTGGTTGGCAGTGGCTAATTCCGCCAGCAACGAACCATCGACATTCTCATCTGTAAAAGTCATCACTGTGCTTAATTGTGTGAGTTCTTTCAGCGCTGTCCGATCAGTGGCATCGCCCACCAACGGAATATCCGCCTTTTCAAAAGCAATATCCGTTTGTGTTGGCGCCAAAACGACCGTGCGCATGCCCATCGAATTGGCCGTATTCGCCATTTGAAAAGCAGTTACACCGCCGCCGATAATGCCAATCGTTGCACCTGGACTAATAAATTGCGTCACATCTGTTCCTCGCTTTGACTTTATTTATCTGAATCGCGTTCGTTCAAGCCTTCATCAACCGACATTTCTTGCGTCCGACGTGGCGAATTGAACAGCCAGTTCAGCAAAACCGCACTCAAGCTGGTCATTAAAATGCCTGACCCAAACAGCAATTGAATTGTTTTTGGCAAAAACTGAACGATATGTGGCTGAACTGTCACGCCAAGTCCCAGACCGATCGAAATGGCAGCGACAAGCAAATTCTTATCATTGTCAAAATCAACCTGTTGCAACATCCGAATGCCTTGCACAGCAACCATGCCGAACATCACCAGCATGGCCCCGCCAAGCACCGGTGCTGGAATAATCGTGGCTAAAGCGCCAATTTTTGGCAGTAAACCAAGAATCACTAAGAAAATCGCGGAAAAAATGACTGGCTTGCGGGTCTTAATCCCTGACAATTGAACCAACCCAACGTTTTGCGAGAAAGTGGTGTATGGGAAGGTATTGAACAACCCGCCAAGCATCACGGCTAACCCTTCGGCGCGATAGCCGCGCTTCAGGTCGTCTGCTTCAATTTTTCGGCCGACTATGTCCCCTAACGCGAAGAAAACGCCAGTACTTTCGACCATGGATGTCATCGAAATTAAAATCATCGTGACAATCGAGCTCCACTCAAACTGCGGTACCCCAAAGTAAAATGGTGTCGGTACGTGGAACCAGCTGGCCTCAATCACCGGCTGAAAACTAACCAACCCAAGAAAACCGCCAAGCACCGTACCAGCAATCAAGCCAACCAAAATCGCGATTGAATGCAGGAAACCTTTGCCCCAGACATTGATCGCTAAGATCAGAAGTACCGTGAAGGCCCCGACCATCAGATTGGTCATGTTACCAAAATCCTTGGCCGTTGTTGAGCCACCGCCAAGATTTTGAAAAGCAACCGGAATCAACGACAAGCCAATGACCGTGATCAACGAACCGGTCACCAACGGCGGGAACAAGAAACGCAACTTTGAAAAAGCACCGCCGATTAGGAAAACGAACAACCCAGCAACAATGATGGCCCCGTACATCGTTTGAAAATTAAACTTCTGGCCAATCATGATCAAAGGCGCCACCGCTTGGACGGCACAGCCCAAAACGACTGGCAGCTTAATCCCAAAATACTTGTTGCCAAATACTTGCAAAGCCGTTGCGATACCACACATGAAGATATCAATCGACACCAGATACGTCATCTGCTCAGACGTAAAATGCAACGAAGCACCAATCAGAATTGGTACTAACACCGAACCGGAATACATCGCCAGCAAATGCTGCAGTCCCAATGCGGCTGCTTTAGGATTGGAAATCGCTTTATTCTTCATCGTGGGCTAATCCTCCGGCGCAAAGATGACCTGACCATTTTCAAATGCATTGATGCGCGCCAATGATTCGACGCGAACGTGCTTTTCATCAAGCAACTTGCGGCCTTTTTGGAAAGTCTTCTCGATCACAATCCCCACACCGCTCAGTGTCGCACCAGCCTGTGCAATGATATCCATCAAACCTTCGACCGCCTGACCGTTGGCAAGAAAATCATCAATGATCAAAACATTGTCATCGGCTGAAAGGAACTTGCGAGAGATAGCGATCTCATTGGACGTCTTTTTAGTGAACGAATAGACCGTAGCTGTGTAAAGATGATCTTTTAAAGTCAAGCTCTTATGCTTACGAGCAAAAACCAACGGCTTGTGAAACTCCATTGCCGTTGCAATCGCTGGCGCAATGCCAGAACTTTCAACCGTCAGAATTTTGGTGATCGGCTCATTGCTGAAGCGCCGGTAGAATTCATGACCGAGATCTGCCATTAAATCAGGATCGACCTGATGATTCAAAAAGTTATCCACCTTCAAGACATCTGTTCCTATTACTTGGCCATCCTTTTTGATCCGGTCTTCCAGTAATTTCACCACAAGCACTCCTTTTAATTGTAAATTTTCAACAAGCTTACCATAAAAATCAGTGTGGAACAACACAATCACGCTAATTCCCGAACAAACACGCGAAGCCGCTTTCATCAAAAGAATAAGTAAAATCCCCGTGATTCGGCTTTAAAAAGTCAAAATAACGAGGATTGCCGCATCGCTAAAACACGAACGTTCAACTATCATATTGGGTTAGATTCCAAGTTTCAATCAAATGAATCAATTTTTGTGGATAATCAGGATCAGTAGCATAGCCATCCGTCTTCAAAGCAGCTGCCGCTGTTTTATAGTCCTTAGCGGCACGAACTGTGGCATATTGTTGCGGATTCCAATCAGTCCCATTAACGAATAACAGCGCATGATCGCGGATCGACTCACTGTCGTTGTCATACACCCGAAAACGGCCATCGACCGTGATCCATTTGTCATTGACATATTCCTGCGTGCGCAACACTTTGGTCGTGGCTGGATCGGTACCTTTGATGCCAAACAGGTTATGGTAGTCCTTCGCCAATGCACTGGTACCCCAGTTGGATTCCAAAATGGCCTGTGCTAAGGTGATGCTTGTCAAAACACCATATTGCTTTTGCATGGCCTGTGCTGTCGGCACCAAGCGCTTAATAAAGGCAACTTTTTTTGCGCGTACTGCCGCCTTTTCATCCGCAACTTCTTGTTTTTGCGTCACTTCTGTTTGTTGTTGGGCCCAGTATGAACCAACAACAAGCGTCACACCGATCGCAAAGAAACCGATGACTAGCCAAGCAGCAAGCGGAATTATTTTTAACGTAAAATGTCGGCGCCTTTTGGCCAAAAGCATTACTCCTTTGTTTTATCAGAACCTGTCAATAACAACCGTCGTCGTAACACAACCATGTCCTGCAACTGCATCCCTTCTGCATACAGCGGATGGGCATACTGATCGAAGAAATGCTTACGGATCGCGTCAAACCGGAATCCCTGGCGCATGTAAAAACGCAGATTCTCGAAATCCACATCACCAGTACCAACCAGCATATCCTGATACTCAGGCGCATACACCAGTCCGACGTGCCGTAACAAGCTCGCGCCGATACCTTGGCGACGGCGGGCAGGCAGTACCGCAAGATTCTTCAGTTCAATGGTGGTAGCATCCACAGGCACTACCATGGCCACGCCAACCGGCACAGTCTCGTCAATCGCTGCAAATAACGTGCCAGCGTCCAAATACCGCCGCAACATATTCGGATCCTCATCCCCAATCAATAAAAGATCCAAATAATGCAACCGAGCTTCCGGCGCAACTTTCACAAATCTTAACATGCAGCCCTTCCCCACCTTCCAAAAAATGTTTCAATTAACATGCTATGAACTAGTTTAACATGCACTTACACGCATTGAGCACCTGCCAAATGAGTTTTAGAAAAAGTCAGACAATCCGCCACTTTTATTTGAAGCTGGCACGCAACATCGCTACTCACCCATTTTACCTGTATCTGTCCTCGTGCACACGCGAAAATAAAAAGCCGGTTGCATCTCTGCAACCAGCTCTGAAACTTTCATATTAGTCTTTGTTAACGTTAACCGCTTGTGGGCCGCGATCGCTGTCTTCAACTTCAAAAGTGACTGCTTGGCCTTCTTCGAGGGTCTTGTAGCCGTCGCCTTGGATAGCTGAGAAGTGAACGAAAACATCGCTACCATCTTCGCGAGTGATAAAACCGTAACCCTTTTCAGCATTGAACCATTTAACTGTGCCGTGTTCCATGAGAACATTCCTCCTTGCGTCTGCTGACGCATGATAATATCGTGTATTTCTGTTTGGTACAAGTGGAAGAAAGTTCTGAAACCATGCAACCACGACCATTCAAAAAGTACATATTTAGTCTACCATCACGCCAAACGGCAAGCAAGTATAGAGCGTGAGCCAACCCGGTTAGAAATCGGAGTGTAAGCGGCCTTGGATGTGATGACTGGGCTTTGGTCATTGCATCCAAGGTCCTTACACGCAGATTTCTGGGTTGGCGATCGCGTTTAAGAGCGTGAGCAGGCGCGATTAGAAACCTGCGAACGCGTTTTTGCAATGCAAACGACGTTTCTCTTCAGTTCTATTCCAGTCAAGTATCTCTCCCCCAGTCCGAGCCGGCTACGCGGCGAGGAGGGCTGGCG
>OBVA01000202.1_pt1 | contig 28912 bp, 26 predicted proteins | sample 1495021 | NCBI WGS metagenome assembly OBVA01 (sample SAMEA2579965, study PRJEB22360) | human gut metagenome | biome: human gut; feature: human-associated habitat; material: faeces | place: Denmark | collected 2008/2010
TTCTTCCTTACTCAGATATCCAAGCGCTTCCGCAGCAGCCGCAGCAGCGAGCCTTCCTTCATCCATGGCTGTGCTTGCCTCCTCTACCCCTGCCGTATCACCTGCTACATAAATTCCCGGTACACTTGTCTCCATATCCATATTATGAAGCGGCATCCATCCGCCCATTTCCGGAATGAAATCATGCTGTACGCCTGCCATCTGCGCGAGTTCGGAAAGTGGCCGCAAGCCGACCGCCACGCAGATAACATCCACATCGGTCTCCATCTCTGTTCCTTTTACAATCTGTCCGTTCTCAAATTTGGCGATCACCGCTTTTTCCACATGATCTGTCCCTTTTGCCTCCGCAATCGTACTGCCAAGATAAAACGGGATTCCGGCACGTCGAATCTTCGCCGCATGGACACCATAGGCGCCGATCTTTGGCATCCCCTCCACAATTCCGACGACATCCGCCCCTGCCTGAAGAAGCTGGTACGCAACAATCACGCCGACATTTCCAGATCCGATCATCAGAATTCGTTTCCCAGGAAGCACTCTCTGTACATTCGCCATTGTCTGCGCTGCTCCGGCTCCCATCACACCTGGGAGCGTCCAGCCAGGAAATCTGAGTGGATTTTCCGCGCCTCCGGTACACAGAAGAAGCTTCTGTGCCTCCACAATTTCTGTCTTTCCATCTCTTAAAATCGCTGCTCTTTTATCCGGAAAAATTCCGATACAGGCACTATTCAGCCAGAAATCGATTCCCAGTTCCTCTGTTTCCATCAAAAGCTGCTTTCCGATATCAATCCCTCGCACGCCCGCACGGTGCGCCCTGGAGCCAAAAAATTTATGTAACTGTTTAAAAAGCTGACCTCCCGCACGTCTGTTCTCATCTACAAGAAGCACGTCACAGCCATCCCTTTTCGCTTCGATTGCCGCGGCAAGCCCCGCAGGACCTCCGCCAATGATTACTACCTCTCTCTTCATTCTTTCGTGCCTCTCTTTCCGAATCCCTGCTGTGTCTCGATTACCATTCCTTCTTCCACCGGAGTGATACAGGTACGGACGTTTGGCTTCCCATTGACTGTCATCACACAGTCTGTACATTGTCCTATTCCACAGAATACTCCCCGTGGCTCATGCTTCTTTGTCGTATATCTATGAATATGGATTCCATTCGCCATTAACGCTGCCGCAATCGTTTCTCCGCTTTTTGCCCGAAGTTTCTTTCCATCCACGATAATCTCCACGTAGTCATCCTGACTAAGTTCTCCCAAAATCGGATGGTGTAATACTCTCATTGTATCTGTTTCCATCTTGTTGTCTCCTTTCCTCCTTTATGCCAGTTGATATCCTTCCTGAAAAATATCGTCCGGATCCAGCAGGAACGTATGAATCCCTGTCACCCAGGCTCTTCCAGTCACCTTTGGAATCACGGCCGGACGTCCGGCAACCTCCGCGTCGTCCAGGTATTCACACCGGAACTGTCCTCCGATGATACTTTGGTGAATGAAGCTCTCTCCTTTTTTGATCTGCCCCTTTGAGGCCAGGACAGAGAGCTTTGCGGACGTTCCTGTTCCACACGGCGAACGGTCGATTGCTCCCGGAGGAATAATCACCGCATTTTTGATTGCTCCATCTTCCTGGTCCGTCGGCTCATAAAATTCAATATGAGTCACATGGTTTTCAAACGGGATCGTCGGATGATGAACCTCAATCTGTTCGTTAATCCGTTGTTTCAGATAATTTCCGGCCTCAATCAGAAGCATGGAACTCTGTGGATTGATATGAAGTCCTACCGATGCCGAAGGAAGAATCGCGTAGGTATTGCCGCCATATGCGATGTCAGCTCTTAAGGTTCCGTATTTTCCTGTCCTGATCTCCGCGTCCTGTACCATTACAAATGCCGGAGCATTGACAAACGTCACGCTGACAGCCGAACAGTTTCTGACTTCTATCTGAAGCTTCACCAGCCCTGCGGCGGTGTCCAATGTCACATAGGTGTGCGGCTCCTGCACCTCTACCATACCAGCTTCCACAAGAGCCGTTCCTACGCCGATCGTATCGTGTCCGCACATCGGCATCCATCCGCCTACCTCAAAATAGAGAACTCCAAAATCCGCCTCCGGATTGCAGGGCTCCATAATCAGTGTGCCAGACATAACCTCATTCCCCCTTGGCTCATATGTCAGCAGTTTCCGAAGCCAGTCGCCCTTTGTGGACATATAGTGCAGTTTCTCCTGCATCGTCTCACCCGGTATATGAGGAATTCCTCCAATCACATTTCGCGTCGGTTCCCCACAGGTATGTGTGTCTATCGTGTGAAATGTTTTTCTGATATTCACCCCAGTTTCCTCCTCTTTCTGCTTTTCGTACGTATTTGTGTTTTTAGACCGCGTTCTACTTTATAGATATATTATATCATAAATTTCATTTTCGTCAATCTTTTTATTCATATTTATGAAATAATTTATTTATTTGTGAATTAAATATCGAAGTATTTTGTCATTTTTTTATCATTTTTGAAGTTTGTGAAATAATTAGCGGTTTTGTTTTCATATATATGAATTCTTGTCATAAGGGATCTCTGTTGACTCAGACATAAAAAATGAATATACTGTTAGTACAATAGATTGGAGGAATTCCATATGAACCAAAATACAAGTATCGGAGAAAAAATCAAGGCTCTACGGACTTCGCAGAACCTTACACTCAAACAGCTTGGAGAAATGACAAACCTTTCTACCGGGTTTCTTTCTCAGATGGAGCGGGGCCTGTCCTCCATCGCGATTGACACCCTGGAAACCATCGCCGGTGTGCTCGGCGTAAGCCTTGGCAGTTTTTTCAGCGAGGAACCGCACGCAGACTGTTCGGATCCGGTGGTCCACAGCTTTTCCATGCCCACCACACCTGTGGGCCCTCAGATTATTCAGAATACCCTTAGCCACGATGTAGCCGCCTTCGATTTTCTCCCCCGTATTTTTACCCTTCTTCCTCTCGCCAACACGGAGGAGGAAAACCTGGAGATGTACAGCCATTCCGGGGAAGAATTCATCTATATACTGGAAGGTATTGCGACGATCCAGTTGGAGTCGATTCAGTATACGCTCTATCCGGGCGACAGTATCCAGATTCATTCTAATGAAAGGCATAACTGGATGAACCACACAAACAAAGTTGTCCGTCTTTTAACAGTCAATATTCCAAACCCATTTCGTTCGATTGAAAGCGGACACATCATGCCGCCGGACCTTACCCTTTAGACGCACGGAAAAAGGAGATATCGCTTTAGACGATTTTCGTTCAAGCGATATCTCCTCTTTTCGTTTTTCTTTATTTTTCATCCATGAGATGACATGCTACTTTATGTCCTGGACATACTTCCCGTAATTCCGGCACTTCCTTAAAGCAACGCTCTGTCGCGTATTCACATCTCTCTGCAAACCGACAGCATGCCTTCGGATTAATCGGGCTTGGGATCTCTCCCTTAATCGGAATCCGGCGGTTCGCTTTTGCCTTGTCCGGATCCGCCTCCGGGATCGCGGAAAGCAACGCTTTCGTGTACGGATGCTGTGGATTGCTATAGAGCTCTTCTGTCTCTGCCTCTTCGACAACCATACCAAGATACATAACGATTACACGGTCCGAAATATATTTTACGACACTCAAATCATGAGCAACGAACAGATAGGTCAGACCTCTCTGCTCCTGAAGATCTTTCAGCATATTGATGACCTGAGCCTGGATCGAAACATCCAGAGCTGAGATCGGCTCATCACAGATGATGAATTCCGGGTCCACAGAGAGCGCTCTCGCAATACCGATACGCTGTCTCTGTCCTCCTGAAAACTCATGAGGAAACCGTGACATATGGTCTTTGTTCAGACCAACTGTCTCCAGAAGCTCCTGCACCCGCTTCTCAATCTCTTTTTTCGGCGTTCCGTGCTGTTTTAATCCTTCCCCGACAATCTCTCTGACCGTCATACGAGAATTCAAAGAAGCATATGGATTCTGGAAAATCATCTGTACTTTCTGGCAGAACTTCTTCTGCTCCGCTTTGGAAAGCTTGGTGATATCCTTGCCGTCATAGAACACTTCTCCTTTAGTCGGCTCATACAGGCGAATCATGCATCGTCCTGTTGTAGATTTCCCACATCCGGACTCTCCTACGAGGCCAACCGTCTCCCCTTTATAAATATCAAAGGTTACATCGTCCACGGCCTTCAATTCCGCATGTCTTCCTACTTTGAAATATTTACATAAATGCTTTACCTGAACGAGAGGCTGTTTTTCTTTATTTTCCATCTGCTACCTCTCCTTTCTCTACTGCCACGGCTTCTTCTTTCTTAAATTCCGTATCCGGGGCAAATTCATGCTGTAACCAACAATTTGTCACATGTTCTTCTGATAACCGATATTTATACGGCGGATTCTCCTTACATACGTCCATCGCATATTCGCAGCGAGCTGCAAACGGACATCCCTTTGGCGGGAAAAACAGATCCGGAGGAGTACCTTCGATCGGTTTCAGTCTCTCGCCCTTTTTCGTATCGAGCTTTGCAATCGAATCCATCAGTCCCTTCGTATATGGATGTGCTGTATTATAGAAAATCTCCTGTGCAGTTCCCTGCTCTACCACCTTGCCACCGTACATGACAACGACACGATCGCACATTCTCGCGATAACACCGAGGTCGTGCGTAATCATAATGATGGAAGTACCAAGCTTCTCCCTCAGTTCCAGAAGCAGATCCAGGATCTGTGCCTCAATCGTAACATCTAAGGATGTCGTAGGCTCATCACAAATCACCAGACTCGGCCGGCTTACCAGCGCAATCGCTATCATCACACGCTGTTTCATACCGCCGGAAAGCTCATGCGGATACTGACGGTAACGCTTTTCCACATCAGAGATTCCTACCAGCTTCATAATCTCCAGTGCCTTCTCTTTGACTTCCTTTTTAGAGACGCCGGCTCGTCCGATAAAGACCTCCTCAATCTGCGCCCCGACTCTCATCGTCGGATTTAAAGACGTCATCGGATCCTGGAATACAAAACCAATATCTCCTCCACGAAGCTGACGCAACTCTTTTTTATCCATCTTCAGAACATCTTTTCCATTGAAAAGAATCTCTCCTCCCTCGAAGAATCCTGGCGGCTCCGGGTTCAGACGCATAATGCACTGTGCTGTTACGGATTTTCCGCATCCGGACTCTCCTACGATTCCGAGGATCTCTCCTTTGCGTACTTCAAAGCTGACGTCGCGGACAGCCTTGACCTCCCCACCATAGGTATGGAAAGAGTACACGACATTTTTTAATTCAAGAAGTTTCTCTTTTTCTGCCATTTCTTCCGTTCCTCCTATTCCGTTCCACGCAGTTTCGGGTCAACTGCGTCTCTAAGTCCGTTTCCAAGAAGGTTCAGCGCCAGCATTGTCGTACAGACAAAGAATGCCGGAACCAGAATCTGATGCGGATAATAGCGCAGATACTGAATTCCCTCTTTACAGATCACACCCCAGCTACAGTCAGGAGGTGTAATACCAAGTCCGATATAGGACAGGAATGCTTCCTGGAAGATCGCTCCCGGAATTGCCATACACAGGTTTGTAACAAGCATTCCAAGGATATTAGGAATAATATGTTTGATAATAATCGTAAAATCCGGTACTCCGAGCACTTTCGCCGCCATGACGAAATCCTGCTCCTTGATCCGGTAAACCTCACCACGGACAAAACGACAGGTACCGATCCATCCGACAACGCACATTGCGACGATCAAAGGCGTCACGCCTTTCCCAAGTACCATCATAACAAGGATCGTAATAATCAGACTTGGAATACCATAGAGCAAATCAACGATTCGCATCATAATCATATCCAGTTTCCCGCCGTAGAATCCGCAAAGTCCTCCGATGACGGCGCCCACACACATATTCAGGATAGCGGAAATCAAACCGATAGAAAGGGATACACGGGCTCCCATCCAGATACGCGTCCAGAGATCACGCCCGGTAGAGTCGGTTCCAAGCCAATGCGCCGCCGACATCATCGCGTTTCTATTGTCTACGTCCATCTGGGACTGTGTATACTGGCTGAACATCGGAGCAAAAATCGCAAGCAGCGCATAGAGTACTACGATACAAAGTCCGATGAACGCACTTTTATTTTTCCGAAGCCGTCTCCACGCATCCGACCAGAAGGAGAGGGACGGCCGACTGATACTCTCCATGCGGACAGTATCTTTTCCTTTGATAATAAATTGTTCTTTTTTCAAATCTGCCATATCTCTCACCTACTTCTTTCCAATACGTACACGTGGATCAGCCACACCGTAAAGCACATCGACTACCAGGTTACAGAACACAAGGAAGATGCCATAGAATACAGTCATTCCAAGTACCATAGAATAGTCGCTGTTGGAAACACTTTCCACATAATATTTACCCATTCCAGGGATCGCGAAAATGGACTCGATAACGAACGTACCGGTAAGTACGGACGCTACGGTCGGTCCCATGACGGTCATAACCGGCATGATCGCGTTACGGATCTGATGCTTGCATGTGATCCGAAGCTCGGATACTCCCTTAGAACGTGCTGTCTTGATGTAATCCTGAGACGTTACTTCCAGCATACTTGCCCGCATGATTCGCGAGACGGAAGCTAACGTATAAAATGCCAGGGCAAAGGCCGGCAAAATCGTATACTCAATTCCCTCATATCTGGCGACTGGGAACAGCCCCCATTTGATTCCGAAGAAATACTGAAGCGCGGCACCCATGATAAAGTCCGGAATACTGGTTCCAAGTACTGCTACGATAACACAGAAGAAATCAAGCTTCTTTCCCCTGTTTCTCGCGGAAACGATTCCGAGTACAAGACCGATGGAAAGCGCCAGAAGAAGGGCACGGATACCGAGATCCGCGGAGAACGGGAATGTCTCCCCGATAATATCATTGACCGTCTTATTTGTATATTTCATGGAATAACCGAAATCTCCATGAAGCAGATTCACCATATAGATTCCATACTGCACAATCATCGGCTTGTCAAATCCATAGTACGCTTCCATATTCGCACGGACTTCGTCTGTCAGCTTGGCGCTTGTAAACGGATCACCTGGCATCAGACGTACAAGGAAAAATACGATGGTAATCAATACCCAGATCGTCAGGATGGCAGCAATCACTCGCTTGATAATATATTTTGCCATATTCATCCTCCTGCTGTATATGAAATCATCCAGGAAAGATCAGATTCCCCTGCTTGGGCTTTCCTGGATCATTTCTTGCTTTCAATGTTTCCGCTGTCCGGACATCTTTCCGGACAGCGGGATTTTATCTCGTCTGTTTTTCAATTCACTTTTATTCTGTCATGTCTACATATACCCAGTCAAGATTGATTGAGCTGTAAAATTGTACAAGACCTTCCACATTGTCTCTGACAAGGTAATGAACCTCTCTTTCTGCCTGAGGAAGAAAAGCAGCATCATCTACGATGATCTGGTCTGCCTGATGAAGCATATCCATACGTTTTGCAGCATCCACTTCTAACTGTGACGCATTCAGAAGTTCGTCAACCTTTTCATTCTTATATCTGCTGTAGTTGTACGGGCTGTCGGACTTGAAAAGCTCCAGATAGCTGTATGGATCATCGTAATCTGATACCCAGCCGCCCCATGCGATCTCATAGTCGCCGGACTGCTGACGTGTCAGACACTCATTATATGTAACCTGTTCAATCTCAATTTTAATGCCAAGGGCTTTCTGCCACATTTCCTGGCATACTTCAGCCTGTTTCTTAGCAGAGTCACTATCTGTCGTCGTGATTGTCACAGTGATATCAGACGGATTGGAAACGCCCAGCTCGGACATCGCCGCGTTTAAGTACTCTTTTGCTTTTGCCTCATCTCCGTCAAGTGGATATGACTGCAGATTCGACTCCTCTCCCCATGTACTATCAACGCCTGTCAGGCCACTGAAAACGACATCTACGCTCGGCGCGTAAAGCCCATTGTTTACAAGGGTATTGTAATCATTTCTGTTCAGCGCATAGTTGAGGGCAAGACGGAAGTTCTTGTTTGTCATCGCCTTGTTCTCCCCGCCACAGTTGAAGTAGAAGTAGTCTACGTTACCATTACGGAAGACTTCAGCTTCATCTTTATATTTATCTGCGGATGCGGAAGGAATTTCAACGTAATCCAGTTCGCCGTCCTCATACATTGCAAGGGCAGTCTCCTGATTCTGTACATAGCTCATCTCTGCACGATCCAGTTTAATGGAATCTTTGTCCCAGTAATTTTCGTTTGGCTCAAATACATATTTCTGATTTGCGGAGCTTGTCAGTTTATACGGTCCGGAATATACATTCTTTTCCGCGTCCGCCGCAAAATCTTTGCCGTATTCTTCCACGATATCCTGACGAACCGGCGCAAAGTTTCCGGAAGCACCGATCAGACTCAGGAAATAAGCGGTCGGGTGAACCAACGTAACAACCAGTGTCGTATCATCCTGTGCTACTACGGCGAGTTCAGACGGATCTACTTTCCCCTTTTCAACTTCTGCGCCATTTACAATATATTCACCGATGAATGCATATGGAGCCGCTGTTGCAGGATCTACCAGTCTCTGCCATCCATATACGAAGTCCTGCGCTTTGATCTGCTCTCCGTCGCTCCATTTTGCGTCCGGATTCAGATGGAATGTGTATGTAAGGCCATCTTCCGAAACCTCCCATGACTCCGCAACTCCCGGCTTAATCTCTCCACCGGTGTTTCTTACAAGTCCTTCTGTGATCGCATGTTGAAGTTCGTTGTCAGGAATACAATTTGCCTTTGTCGGATCCAGAGTTGTAGGCTCTGTTCTCGTAGAATAGCGGAATACTTTCTCATCGCTGTCTCCGCCCTTATCCTTGCTTCCCGGTGTGCCGCATCCTGCAAGAAGTGTTCCTGCCATAGCTGCTGCCAATAATGCTGCCAAAACTTTTCTTTTCATAATACCTTCCTCCTTTTTAAGGTTTTAGAGCTCTACGAGCTCGTGTGTAGCACTTATCAGGTTTTCATATCCGCTCTGAGTGATGATCCCCTGGTCTTCGACCCGGATGCCTCCCCAGCCCGGAATATAAATTCCCGGTTCTACCGTCATAATGTTCCCCTCCTGGAGAACAGCGCTGGAATTGCTTCCGATAAATGGTAGTTCATGTACGAACAATCCAATACCGTGTCCAATCCCGCCATAATTATATTCCATATATGGTGTGTCCTTAATGGCCTTCAGTGATGCCTCATAACATTCTATGCCTGTCACCCCCGGTTTAATGACCGCTTCTACATCTTCTGTCATCTGTCTGCAAAGATCATATACCTTTCTCTGCTCCGGTGTCGCCTTCCCGACTACAACCGTCCTTGTCATATCAGAGAGATAGCCATGATACTGACATCCATAATCCATCAGAACCAGGTCTCCATACTGAATCGCCTTATCTGACGGAATTCCATGGAGAAGAGACGTCCTCGCTCCGGAGATCAGGATTCCTCCATATGGCTTGGTGTCTGCTCCTTCCATCACCATATAATGGGAAAGTCTGGACGCAAGCTCTTTTTCCGTCACGCCAACGTGGATATCCTGGATAATTTTATCAAATGCCCGGGACGCAATCTCACACGCAGCCCTTAAATATCCCTCTTCCTCTTTTGTCTTAACGGATCGGAATTCCTCAATCACATCGACCGTAGGTACCAGTTCCGCGTCTCCCTGGCTTCGGATCGACTCATAAAAAGAAAAGGTGAGATAATCTTCCTCGAAAGCGATCGTTTTTACTCCCGCTTCCCTTGCCAACCGTTGTACCGTCATACCAATCGTATTCTTTGGTGTCCTCCAGTTTACCACTTCATAGTCCGGACACTCATAAGACGCCTGCTCCGTATATCTCGGATCTGTGATAAAAAACTGCTTCTTCTGTGTCACAAGCAAATAAGAGTCGTCCCCTGTGTAAGAACTGATGTATCGGACATTGGCCGGTTTCGCAATAAAGAAAGAATCCACCTTTTTCTCTTCCATAAAATTTCTCAGCTTCTGGATGGTATCCATCTGGTATTACCCCCCCCCTATCGAAAATGTATATTTATATTATATCTATTTATCAATGATTGTCAACCTGACAACAAACATTTTGTCATGTTTTTCCCCATTTTTCGATATTCTTTTATTATATTCGTTATTCTTTTATCATTTTCATTTATTTTTTGTTTACTATTTATTATTTTCTAACAATTTGTTTTTGTCAAAAAAACACTTGTGCAATATACACTAGAATAAAGTTCATTTTTTGTCTACTATTTCACATAATTGAAAACTTTATAAATTATATAAGTTGTCACTTTTTGTATTTTTATTCTTTAAATATGCATTTTTATTCCAGTATTTGCTATTATTACAACTGTTTTTATCAATACCTATTACCCTTTCTGGATCCTTTATGCAAATTTATATCCCGCAGAAAGTTGTCAGAGCTCAAATAGATTCGCAAGTACTAAACATTACATTTTAGAATGACAACTAGCCTATAACGCAAAAAAAGGATACAGGGATGATCGTCCCTGTATCCTAAAAGTATCTGTCATATTATGACCGTTCTTTATTCTGTTTTTCCGTACAGTGCAACAAGTTTGTTCAGATATTCATATCTCTCTTTTGCTTCCTGCTCGTTCTTTTCGAATAATACTTTTGCTTTTTCCGGATCCTGTCTTACAAGAGAGTTGTAACGAACTTCTCCGTTCAGGAATTCCTGATAATCTCCGGTCGGAGCCTTGCTGTCCAAAGTGAACTTGTTTTCCGCAGCTGGATTGAAACGGAAATTGTTCCAATATCCGCACTCTACCGCAAGCTGTTCCTCTGTCTGAGCTTTGCTCATGCCCTTCTTGATACCATGGTTGATACATGGAGCGTAAGCAATAATCAGGGATGGTCCCGGATAAGCCTCAGCCTCAGAGATCGCCTTCACTGTCTGGTTGAAGTCAGCTCCCATTGCGATCTGAGCAACATATACATAGCCATAGCTCATTGCAATACCTGCCAGATCTTTCTTCTTGGTTTCCTTTCCGCCTGCCGCGAACTGTGCCACTGCACCTGTCTTTGTAGCCTTGGAGGACTGTCCACCTGTGTTAGAGTAAACTTCAGTATCGAATACCATAATATTGATATCCTGTCCGCTTGCAAGGACATGATCCAATCCACCGAATCCGATGTCATAAGCCCATCCGTCTCCGCCGAAAATCCACTGTGACTTTTTAGCGAGGAAATCTTTATTATTTACGATATCCTTACATACTTCACAGTCACATCCAGAAAGTGCCGCTACCAGCTTATCTGTAGCAGTTCCATTTGTAGCTCCACAGGAAAAGGTATCAAGCCATTCCTGACATACTGCCTTCACTTCTTCGGAAGCTTTATCAGATGCCGCGACAGATTCTACTTTTGCTTTCAGTCCATTTCTGATCGCTTTGTTTGCAAGCATCATACCGTAACCAAACTCTGCGTTATCTTCAAAGAGGGAGTTAGACCATGCAGGTCCTTTACCTTCTGCGTTCACAGTGTAAGGTGTAGATGGTGATGAGTTACCCCAGATAGAAGAACATCCTGTTGCGTTCGCAATATACATTCTGTCTCCGAATAACTGTGTAACGAGTTTTGCATAAGGCGTCTCTCCACATCCCGCACATGCTCCCGAGAACTCAAGAAGCGGCTGCTTGAACTGGCTTCCCCTTTCTGTATTTTCTTTTAATTTTGCTACTACTTCTGGTTTTACCGGAATCTCTCTTCCGAAATCGAAGTATACCTGTTCTCCTGCATTCGCTTCCATGTTACCCATAACAAGAGCCTTCTCGCCCTTCTTACCAGGACATACATTTGCACAGGAACCACATCCTGTACAGTCGTAAGCAGAAACCGTGATACTGAACTTCATATCAGGCATACCGATCATCGGAATTGTCTGGATTCCTTCCGGTGCGTTTGCAGCCTCTTCCTCTGTCAGAGCTACCGGACGGATAACAGCGTGCGGACATACATACGCACAACGGTTACACTGAATACAGTTCTGAGGCTGCCAGATCGGGATATCTACCGCGATACCACGTTTCTCATAAGCGGCCGTTCCAGACGGTGTGGTTCCGTCTACATAGTCTGTAAACGCAGATACTGGCAGGGAGTTTCCTTCCTGAGCGTTTACTTTTGCCTGAATATTCTTAACAAAGTCTACAACTTCTTTTCTTCCGCCTTTGACTTCCGGTGTGAATAATCCTTCATCAGCAGCGTCTTTCCAGCTTTCCGGTACAGCAACTTCTACAACCTGTTTTGCACCTGCGTCGATTGCGTCGTAGTTCATCTGAACAATCTTGTCACCTTTTCTTCCGTAAGTAGCTTTTGCTGCCTTCTTCATCAGGTCGATCGCTTCTTCCTCCGGAATGATGGCTACCAGCTTAAAGAACGCAGACTGAAGAATCGTGTTGATACGTCCTCCAAGTCCGATCTCCTTACCAATCTTAATACCATCAATCACATAGAACTTGATGTTGTGGTTAGCGATAAATGCCTTCACCTGTCCCGGAAGGTGTTTTTCCAGTCCTTCCATATCCCATGGGCAATTCAGAAGGAACGTACCTCCGTCAACAAGTTCCTGTACCATGTTGTACTTGTTGATGTAGGACGGATTATGGCATGCTACAAAGTTTGCCTTCTTAATCAGGTATGTGGACTTAATCGGTTTCTTTCCAAAACGAAGGTGGGACATCGTCACACCGCCGGATTTTTTGGAATCATAATCAAAGTATGCCTGTGCATACATATCTGTATTGTCACCAATGATCTTGATAGAGTTCTTATTTGCTCCAACAGTACCATCAGCACCAAGTCCCCAGAACTTACAGTTGATTGTTCCTTCTGGTGTAGTAACAAGTGCTTCGCCCTCATCCAATGACAGGTGTGTTACGTCATCAACGATACCGATTGTGAATCTTTCTTTTTCTGTGTTGTTGTATACAGCAACGATCTGAGCCGGTGTCGTATCTTTGGAACCTAATCCGTAACGTCCTGTAAGCACTTTCACGCCGTCGAACTTTGTTCCCTTTAATGCTGCGACAACATCAAGGTAAAGCGGCTCTCCCTGTGCTCCAGGCTCTTTTGTTCTGTCAAGGACAGAGATCACTTTCACACTCTCCGGAATGGCCTCAATAAGCGCTTTTGCGCTGAATGGTCTGTAAAGTCTTACCTTTACAACGCCGACTTTCTCGCCTTTAGCGAGCAGATAATCTACTGTCTCGTCGATCGTCTCACAGACAGATCCCATTGCGATGATCACATGCTCCGCGTCTTCTGCTCCATGGTAATTGAACAGCTTGTAGTTTGTACCGATCTTCGCGTTTACTTTATCCATGTACTCCTGAACAATAGCCGGCATAGCGTCATAGTACGGGTTGCATGCTTCTCTTGCCTGGAAGAATACGTCCGGATTCTGCGCGGACCCTCTTTCGCAAGGATGATTTGGATTCAACGCATGTTTACGGAATGCGTCGATCGCATCCAGATCTACCAGATCTTTCAGATCTTCATAATCCCATGTCTCAATCTTCTGGATCTCATGGGATGTACGGAATCCATCGAAAAAGTTGATAAATGGAAGGCGTCCCTTGATTGCCGCACAGTGGGCAACCGGCGTCAGGTCCATGACTTCCTGAACACTGGATTCACAAAGCATTGCACATCCTGTCTGACGGCATGCGTATACGTCAGAGTGATCTCCGAAAATGGAGAGCGCATGGCTTGCAAGCGCACGGGCAGATACATTGAATACACCCGGAAGCTGTTCACCTGCAATCTTATACAAGTTCGGGATCATCAGCAGAAGTCCCTGAGATGCTGTGTAAGTAGTTGTCAGAGCGCCTGCTGCAAGAGAACCGTGTACAGCACCTGCTGCTCCGGCCTCAGACTGCATCTCCGTAACCTGAACTTCCTGTCCAAAAATGTTCTTTCTTCCCTGGGTAGCCCACTCATCAGTAGCTTCTGCCATAACAGATGAAGGGGTGATCGGATAGATCGCGGCTACATCGCTGTATGCATATGAAGCATGAGCGGCAGCATGGTTACCATCCATGGTTTTCATTGATCTTCCCATTTCTTTATTCCTCCTTAAGTTTCAAAAAATGTTTCTAAATTCATAGATATTCATATTATATCGCCATTACCTACAAAAGTCCAGTAGACTCGTCCCATAATTTTGTACCTTTTTGTGAACAAAATAACTATTCACAGCCAATATCTTTCTTTCAAAACGAGCAGCAAAACGGGCGTCCTGCCTCTGCCGTTTCCGACAGCTTCATGGCGCCCGTCTCCCTTATACGTTAAACCGGAACAATACTACATCCCCGTCTTTTACAACATACTCTTTTCCTTCGGACCGAACCAGACCCTTTTCCTTTGCGGCTGTCATATTGCCGCAGGCGATCAGATCCTCGTAGGCCACGACCTCTGCCCGGATAAAACCTCGTTCAAAGTCAGAATGGATCTTTCCGGCTGCCTGAGGTGCTTTTGTACCTTTCTTAATCGTCCACGCCCGGACTTCCGGTTCACCGGCTGTCAGATAACTGATAAGCCCAAGCAGACGATAGCTTGCCTTAATCAGCTTCTCAAGGCCGGACTCTTTCAGGCCGAGGTCTTCCAGAAACATTGCTTTTTCATCCTCTTCCAGCTCCGCAATCTCCTGTTCAATCTCCGCACAGACTACGAATACCTCGTATCCTGCTTCTTTTGCGAACTTGCGGACTTCCTGTACACCTTTGTTCGCGACACCGTCATCCGCCAGATCGTCCTCCGAAACATTGGCCGCAAAAATTACAGGTTTGGCAGTCAGAAGATTGTAGCTATTCATCCACTCCTCTTCCTCCTCATCCCTGAAATCCGCAAAGCTGCCTGCCATCTTTCCTTCTTCCAGATGTGCTTTGATTCTCTGCATCAGCTCTACTTCCTTGGCGGCCGCTTTGTCGTTTCTCGCCGCACGGATCTGTTTGCTGATCCGTCTCTCCAACACTTCCAGGTCAGAAAAAATCAACTCCACGTTAATCGTCTCAATATCTCTAAGCGGGTTGATGGATCCATCTACATGGACAATATTGCCGTTTTCAAAGCACCGCACGACATGGACAATAGCATCCACCTCACGAATGTTGGCAAGGAACTGGTTTCCAAGTCCCTCTCCTTTGGAAGCCCCTTTCACGAGGCCCGCGATATCCACAAATTCGATGACCGCCGGAACGATCTTTTTCGTGTGATACATCTCGCCCAGAACATTTAACCGCTCATCGGGCACCGTCACAACCCCCACATTCGGGTCGATAGTACAAAACGGATAGTTTGCTGACTCCGCTCCCGCTTTTGTCAGAGAATTAAACAGGGTACTTTTCCCTACGTTAGGTAATCCGACAATTCCTAATTTCATTTTTTCTATTTCCTCCTATAAATCCTTTGATTTCAAGGGTTTTCAGAACACTTACTTTTATAGGTGGCCATTTAGTGGGCCATCACATTGCCATAAGTGCTTCTGCTACCAGGTCGATTTCTTTTTTCTTTTCTTCCTCGGTAGTATGAACATATAAATTCATTGTAATTCCAATATTCGAATGCCCCAGTAACATCTGAAGTGTTTTCGGCTTCATTCCCGCCTCAATACATCTGGTTGCAAATGTATGCCTTAAGATGTGCATGGAGAATCTTGGAATTTGTGCTTTATCACATATTTTAAACAACGAAGAATCATATGTGCTATTCTTGACCGGAGTCCCTTTTCTGCATAAAAACACAAATTCTTTCCACTCTTCTGGAATTTCTGAAATCCTTTGATTTTTATCTTTTTGTTTTTTCAGTATGGCAACCGCTTCCTTTGTCAAAGGTACTGTGCGATAGCCAGATTTACTCTTTGGCTCTCCAACACGCCACTCTTTTACGCTATAACGATATTCCATACTTCTGCGAATCTGGATTGTTCTGGATTTAAAATCAACATCTTCCCACTTCAATCCTATCATTTCGCCTGTTCTCAATCCGGTTTGTAAAATAAATCGATACTGATTTTCATAGCTCTGTCCCTCTACATATTGTAAAAATATTTTCTGTATGTCTTTTGTTAAAGCAACCTTCTTCTCAGACGGCTTTCCCATATCGCTTTTAACTGACCTTTTACAAGGATTACTGTATAACACTTCATTTTCTTTCGCATATTCAAGCATATTATATAGCGTAATCCTTGTCTGATATATCGTAGTGGCACGATAATCCTGATCTGCCATATCATAAAATATTTTTTGACAATGAAGAGGTTTTACATCTGCCAAAGGCATGTTTCCAATTACAGGTTTGATATTCCTTATATATCTTTCCGTATAATTACGAACAGTATTTGGTCGGACTGTTTTCTTTTTTATCCCAATCCAGTAATCAAACCAATTGTCAACCAACATATCTGAGGGCATCGAAATATCGCTATGCTCATCTATGTAAACTGCCTCTGCAAGCCATGCTCTACACTCCTGTAGTTTCTTGAACCGCTTATGTTTCCTTTTACCAAACCGATCAACATATCTTGCAGAGTATAACCCTGTCTTTTCTTGAGTTATACCCGCACCAAGTTCTTTGCCTTTTAAATCTTTCCCCATATTTTAGCTCCTTTCTCAAGAAGCCCTAATACAGTAACTTATATTGTACCATACCATGATATCTTTGTGAATATTCAGTTTCAAATTCTGCCACATTTCTATATCTCCACACTCTCTGAAATAAATTTCTCAAATTCTTTTCTCTTTACAAGTTTTTTGCTTCCTACATAAAGTACAAACGGACACCTTGGTTCTTTCAAAAGATTACTGATTCTGTTTTGACCAATATTACTGTATTCCGCTGCCTCTTCTATCGTCAAATTACTTTTCTCCCAAATCGGGATTTCATTTTTCATATACACCATTCCTCCTGTCATCATTTATCTTCATCTATTCCAAATCACTTTGACATTGGCGGCTGGCAAAGGGCTCTATAAGAGTTGCCAATGCCAATCTACTTCTTTGCCAATGTCGTTCTTTTTATTCTTTCAAAGCTATCGTCTTCCGGCTCTGGCACCAATCATAAGTCAACCTGTCTTCCAACTGCTTCCTCGCATCCCTTCCTGTTCTTGCTGAAATTCCATAAGCACGAAGTTCTGCTTCCAATTCTTCCAAACACATCACTTTCCGTTTGTTCAGCAAATCCAAAATCAGCTTCTGTGCTTTCTCCAGTTTAGTTTCTTTCTTCGTTCCAGTATTTCCTGCAAGCAGATCTTCGATGGAAATATCATATTCGCCAAGCCATGTTAACCCCTCTTCACTTAGTGAAAAAGCCACCGGATTCTCCTTTTTTGCAAGAGAATCCTTCTGCTGATACACTACTCGAATATCTTGATTTTTTTCTTTCTCCACCTTTTCCACAAACAGAATGCTTCTTACTGCCGCCGCAATATCTACCGACCCCAATGTCCTATAATCACTCTGGCTGCCTGATGCCTTGTTCAAATGCCCAATCAAGACAATGGCACAGCCGGTTCTCTCTGCGATATTACTAAGATTTCGGAACAACGGTCGAACCTCATTTGCCCGATTCATATCCACGTTAGCTCCCAAATACGCCTGAATCGGATCCATGATCATCAGCCTTACATGGTTCTGCCGGATTGCCTTTTCAATCCTCTCATCGGTCATGGATAGCTGCTTTTCTTCCTCATTGATAACCCGTACCCTTGTTCATATCCGCCCCACATTTTGCCAGTCTTGGTTTGATGGTATCTCCCACACCATCCTCCGCCGTCTGATAAAATACATTGAAAGGTTCTATCGGAAGTGCATTTGGAAGTTCCTTTCTGTTGGTACAGTATGCCGCGATTGCCATTGCAAGCCATGTTTTCCCTTTCCCTGGATTCCCTTGGATCAAAGTAACCTTTCCAAATGGAATGAATGGATACCACAGCCACTGGACCACCGTTTCCTCAACCTCTGACATCTTCATGACCGGAACTGGTTTTTCCCTGGTATCTCTCCAACACATCTGCTTTGCCATATTTTCTATCGGAACTTCTGCTACCAGACATTCATTCCAGTCTTTCTTCACAGGTTCTAATCGGTACACACTCAGTTCATCCGGAATAAGAGAAACCAACTGGCTACACCGCTTATTTCCAGGCTCATCATTATCCAGACATAAATAGATAGCCCTGATGTTTTTATGCTCCGTATAGGCCTGTTTCAATGCTTTTTCACTCAATCCGCCCAGAGAAATATAACTATGCTTTTCCCATTCTTCCGGAACTGCAGTGATATAAGATAAAAGATCAATGGGCGATTCAAACACAAATAGTTTTTCATCCATTCCTATATGGCCAAATCCATAGGCTTTTTCTGAACCTCTTGCCTCCCCACGATATCGGTTTTCATCGGTCCCCCGCATAGCTACATATCTGGGATTCTGTTCTTTGTCTCTTCCAACGAACACCACATTGTGATAGTTTTTACTTTCGTAAATATCTCCCTTTTTGATCATCTGATCTACCAGTTGTTCCGATATTTTTCTCTGTTCAATTAGATACTTCCTTGCAGTCTCACAGCTTTCATTTCTTTCTGGCAGTTCCAATCCAGGCAAGGGGATGGGGCAGACCGTCTGTCTGCCTGCATCTTCCTTCGCCGTTCTTCTATTGCTTTCCCCTTCTTCTCCTAATAACTCTTTGACTGCCTCTGCAAAAGAAAGACCGTAGAATTCTTTCATAAAGTCAATGGCATGGCCGCCTTTATTCTGACTAAAACGATACCACTCGTTCTTGTTGATCATCACACTATCATGTCGCAACCACCGGTATTCCTTCCCGCATCGCTTGAACTGTTCTCCTCTCCCAGAAAGAAAAACATATAAATCGGTATCATCTGCTCTTTGGATCTGTTCTCTTGTATATTCTTCCATTTTCTAAAACTCCTCCTATAATTCCATTCCATGATATTTCTTCTTTGGTTTCATGGTTTTTACTGATTCTTTTGTTTCTGTGGATTGCTCTCTTGTTTGTTTCCGGAAGAGATGCCCTTTCATCCTCCTCTGCCATCAAAGCCTCCACATTATTTTTGATTCCCTCATACTTTCGTAACATCGCATGGATCCGTTTATCTTCTTTTCGCAAATCTGCAATCTCTTCTGCTAAACTGGCGGCTTCTCGTTTCCATTGTCCTTCTGGTATTTTTCCATTCGCATCTAGATTTTCTTTTAAGATCCTTTCTGAACGATAATATCTGGCAAGTTCCTTCTTATGTTCCGCTTTAAATTTCTCCCTGCCAAAATATTTGTTCTTTAATTCCAGATAAACAGGTCTCGTTTCAAAATACTCTTTCATTGCATAAAGGTTGCTGTTGACACTTCGCAGAGCAGACAGTTGTTGATTCAACCGCTGACTCACCTCATTCAGCTGTATATCTAATTCCTGGATTTTCTCCGTCAGCTGTTCTGGGGTTCTCACATCCTGCTCTTCCAGAAAGCGAATCGTCTCTGCAAATTGTTTCAGATTTGTATTCTTCGCCTTTTGTGTTCCATAAGCGTAGGATTCTGCAACTGCATTTCTCTTGTCATAATAGTTTCTTAGATAATCCGCTAAGGTTGGCTGATGTAAGGACAACATCCGTTCCATCAACTGGATTTGTCGAAGCAAAGACCATTGAAGAAGATTCTTTGCCCGTTCTTTCATATCATTTAAGGCACGGATGAGTCGGTTTAAACTTCCCAGTGCGGTTGAAATTCCTCTTGCTTCCATTGCTTGTATATTCGGTCCTTCATGCACCATCGGGATCTTATCAATCCCCCCGTTCCTCATAAGATCTGGCATCGACTCTTTCTGTAAGTCCTTTTTCTTCATACAGTTCATTGCACATCCTCGCCCAGGCATTTCTCAGTTCTTCCAAGGTTTCTTTCCTGCTCCAATCCGTTGTATGTACCGCCCGAAATACCGGTTGTCCTTTCTGATTCAAAACCGGCTGTCCATCCGGTGTTAATACTGGAATCTTTTTTTGTTTTTGTCCCCAGGTACCATCTTCCTGTAAAGGGCGGATGGGCGCCATGATGTGCATATGGGGATTGGGGATTTTATCCTTTACCTTCTTCGGATCATGGATCGCCAGATCTGCAATCATCCCTCTTGCGACTAACTGTTCTTCTACAAATCTTCTTGCAAGCTCAATATTTTCTTCCATAGAAAACTCATTCATCAAGGCAATATCAAAGCTGTGTGCCAGCTGTGCTTTCTTGTTTCCTTCAATCCATTCCACCTCATTCCAAAGGATCTCCCTGTCTTTGAATCTCTCCGGTGCCTGTTTTGGAAGATGGATCTCCGCTAATACCACACCGCCTTTTCTCGTATAATCACTTACTTCTCCATAATACGTACATTCCAGTTTTGCACTGGCCCGATAGGCGGCACTGGCAATGGCAGACTGTCCTTTTCCTCTGGATAATTGATTTAGATGAAAGTGATAACATCCCATCTTACTCATCTCCCTGTGGTAGTTCGCCTCGTTGCATTGCCTTTAAAAGTGCTTCCTCTTCCGCGAATTCTCGCTCCTTTGCTTCTGCAATTTCCGCCCGACCACGAACCATTTCATGAACGACGTCACAAAACTTGCAAGCAGGATCATGAAGAAGTTCGTCCATCAGCTGATAAAATTCCGCTTCGGTCAGATATTTGGTGTCTTTACAGATTGCTTCCATAGCTGCTCCCTTCTGGATCAACAGATGGGTTCGTGCCTTTCGCTTTTTCTCTTTCTGTGTATCTAGATAGTTCAAGGATCTCTGGATTCTGTGTTCTGCCTGTTCCTTTTCAAGCTTTGCCTTTTTCAATGCAGCTTCTGTTTTTTCAATCTCAAGAAGTGCTTCCTGAGTATATTCCTGAAATGTTTTCTTCTTCGCCATATAGTCCTTTTCCTCCTTTTTCAACTCTTCAATTTTCTCTGTTACGGGATAGGCATTTCTGCCGGAAGGGGAACCCTTCTTCGGATGGATCATCCTCAAACACTTCCGGATTTCCCTTCAGAAAGATGCAAACTCCGTAGGACGCACATACCTTTTAAGGTATATAAGTGCGCTCTTCTGCTTTCAGCATCCGAGTTTCTCTTACTCAAACGGAAGTTCTTCTCCGTCTGGAAGATTCATAAATCCATCTGGATCGGTATTTTCTTTCTTTTCTAATCCTGACAGTTTCTTCCCTTCTGCGAAATAATGTTCTTCTACGATCACATTGGTGGCATAAACTTTATTCCCCTCCTGATTCACATAACTTCCTGTCTGGATCCGTCCGTTTACTAAAATCTTCAAACCTTTTTTCAGATATTTTTCTGCAAACTCAGCATTCTTCCCAAATGTGACACAAGAAATAAAATCTGTTTCTGCCTTTCCATCCTTTCGATATCGTCTGTCCACTGCCAGCGTGTATCTTGCCATTACAGTACTGTTTTCATCCTGGAGATATTTCACCTCCGGATCTTTTGTCAGTCTTCCCATTAAGATTGTTTTGTTCATGTAATTTCTCCTTTCTCTTTTCGTTTTTTGTTTGTTCTTGAATCCGGCCCGATTCTTTTAAGGCAACTGTAATTTGTTCCTCATATATCAGAACGTAGAAAGAGGTTTTTACAAAAATAATTTTGAATTTTATTTTTCCCTCATATAACGAAAGGTTCAGAGGGGAAAATACAGGGTGAAAAAGGAAATTTTTTATTTTTCTGCATAAAAAATACCCCTATGACTTCAAAATTGAAATCATAGGAGTACTTAGTTCAACCTATTCAGTAAAGTATTTTATATTTTGTTTTACACATGTTATTACAGTGTTTTTCAGTTCGACAAACTGAAATTTATTTGGCAGATTTGTTTATCCACTCATCAAGAAATTTCATTTGTTCTTCCGTATGCAACCAATGCTCTCCATTTTTCATGATAGAAAGTGTTGAATTAGTTCTCTGTACAAATTCAAATATCGTTCCATAAGCGGTAAGATTATCTTTTTCACCATACAAAATGTGCGTTGGGATTTTCCATATAATAGGATTTTCTCTTACATAGCAAAGATAATCCCATGAAAGGGTCTCTCCAAAGGTTGTCTAAATTTCTTTTTCTCTTTGAGTTCATCTTCTGTAACATTTCCCAATACTCCTGCTCATCGAAAGCCAACGTCTGGTCTGCTCTGGCCGAAGCATTTCATTCATCGGCTTCTCATCTGACTCAGCCAAGATAACTACCTTTGCTTTCGTCATATTCGATTTTTTCTGATCTGTGCACCGATTAGCGTTTTGCAAATAAGCAAAACAAAAACAACCAGCTGAGTTACAGTTGATTACCTTTGTCTTAATCACTTTGCAGTGACTCTTTGTCTGTAGACTTATTGTATTCAAACCTTTAATCTTATAAACAAGGAGGTTTTAACATGGATGTTATTAAGGTCTTTGCTGACAATGTGAAAAAATACCGCAAAGAAAAAGGATATTCTCAAGAACAATTTGCTGAATTATGCGGTATGCATAGAACATATATCAGCGCTCTTGAATGCTATCGTCGAAGCATATCTTTAGAAAACATTCAGAGAATTGCTGATGCATTAGAAATAGATACATACAAATTATTTCTCGATACGAAGGAGGATATCTAAATGCAATACTTCTTAACAGATGCAGAGCTTAAACGCTTTACTGATGCATTAAAAACAACTATTGCTATTCCATATATCGATGATATTGAAGATTATATTGTCGAAGCCATCTGGGAACATGCAAAAAATATCGATGGGATTGATCCTTTTTACAATATACGTTCTAAAAAACTTTACGATGTTGTAGATGAAACAACTCATATAGGCTGGTCTGTAAAAAGTATCCAATGGTCGTTTTATGATGAATGTGAATTCGAACTAGTAATCCAACGCGCAGATGTATATAAAAAAGCTGCAGATTTAGGTTTCGAATCACTTGATTCAAATAGTGATCCGAATCTAATCGGTGCAGCTCTTTTAAAACACTGGCAACTTAAAGTGGAAAATGATGCCACTGATCAAAATGTAACAGATAAGCGCATTTTAATTCTCCTTAAAACAGAAGATAAGAAGCATTATGCTGTCTTTGAGGAAGATATTGTTCAATACGCCCCTGAAGATCTCTATTGGGAGTGGACGAATGCAAACAAAAATGGTTTAAAAGGATACAGACGTACAGATAACATGTGTGTATATCGCTGGTATCCTTCTCAAAAACAATTTTTTGAAAGATTCAAACTTCCATCTGGCACTCAACGTGTGAATATTACACCAGTCCGCTTGAAAAAAGATCAAGTTGTTGATATTCTTCTCCCTTACCTTGAAGAGCATCAATAATATTATCTGCAAGCTGTTCCATAAAGTATGGGGGAACTGCATTACCAATCTGTCCAGCTTGTTCGTTTCGACTTCCAAGGAAATGAAAATCATCAGAAAATGATTGAATTCGAGCAGCTTCTCTCATAGTCAGACCTCTTACTTCTCTTGGATGTGCAAATCTTCCTGACCCAATATGGAAAACCCAACGGGTGATTGTCGCAGCTACTGAAGTATAATCAAGTCTTCCGTAAGCTCCTGAGTATCCCCCTTTAACTTGTAGCTCAGGCGGCATATCTTTGAGCCCCTGTCCAGGTCCGATTGATGCGATTCTTGCTGTTTGAGTTGGCTTCATAACATTGGCAACATGATTATATAAATTGTCGGAACCACTTCTCATATGTCTTTGATAGTCATTTAGTGGAGCTATTGTATAATCCATACCATCGTATCCCTCTCCTTGATTCACAATAGGAAGGTCAGATATCGCATCCCATCCAGCAAGAACCTCTTCGCTTTCTTTTGGAAAGGAAGGGGTTCCTTCTTTGGATGCAAAGAAGAAACAACGTCTTCTTTTCTGTGGAACACCATAGTGAGACATGTTGATAATCTTTACTTCAACTTTGTATCCCCACTCCTTTAAGGTGCTAATAATTTCTTCTCGCACAACTCCATTAAAAGCATTATATATTTCGGCAACATTTTCGATTATTACTACCTTAGGTTCTATTTCACGAACAAATCTAAGATATGCCATGTATAACTGATTGCGCGGATCTTCCAAAAATCTCCATGATGCCGGTGTGTTTTTCGAAAACCCCTGACAAGGTGGCCCACCAATAATCACATCAATACTAGAAGGATCAACTCCAATACTATTCATAACCTCGAGCGGGGAAGCATCTGTAATATCTAAATTGACAGCCTTTGCATTTTTATGATTATGCTGATATGTTTTTAAAGCAATATCCCAAATATCGATACCTGCAATGATATTAAAACCTTTCTTTGCCAACCCCCATGACATTCCTCCACATCCGCAGAACAAATCTAAAACATTGTACTGTTCCATAAACAAATCCTCCGATAATTACTATTTGTTTTCATTTACGAAATCGACAATATCGCCGATCTCGCAATCAAGAGCAACGCATATCTTCTCCAAAGTATCCAGCGATATTTTTTCGTTTTTCCCTAACTTTGCAACCGCATTTGTACTAATATGTGCCGCCTCTTTTAGTTGTGACTTATTCATTTTTTTATCAATTAATAGTTTCCAAAGCTTAGTATAGTCAACAGCCATATTCTCTCTCCCTTCTATATTAGCCGTTATCATCAATTCAATTTTACGCTGATAATGATACTATGTTTTTTTGATATATCTCAAGACTTTCTTGATATATGATGATATTTTATCATATCCACTGTAAGACTATCACATTTGTAGTACGTTTATCTGTACACCTACTAACAAATTTCAATCCAAATAATGTCCTAATTTGCATATTTCACTTTGATCTATTTTTCATGCGCTCTTTTGCTGCCTTCTTTTTGATATCTGACAATGGTGTCATCAACCTGATACTCACCCTCGTTTTTATACATTTAAAACACTCTATATCCTGTTGCAAATATCGTACTTTCAACCTCATTTATATAAAAAGCTATAAGATTCCACAATTAGAAATCTTACAGCTTTCATTCTCATCATGTCACATCCCCAAATTCTATTTATTTTTATAAAACACTCACACAAAAATCTGTGGGTTATTTTGGGGTTATTTTTTCTCCTCAAATACCTTTCAAGCATTGATTTTACTGACTTTTTAAGGATTCTACAAAGAGTACCATGTTAGATTATAAGCGATTCCGCTCAGACACACAACGCAAAATTTTATGTCTGTGAATCTCCTGTATATGAATTATTTTGAGCCCTTGATACTCTCAAAATTTCCATGTCCTGTGACACTCTGCCCCATCTCTCAGCAAGTTTTATTTTTAATTCACTGTTATCAGAAAAACCAAGTTCCAATAAAATATAATATTCCAATATCTGAATCAATGACCGATTGTAAAATTGCAACTCTTCTTCATTCAAAATCTTATGTTTTTCTTTTATTCGTTCATCGTAATGAATATAATAATTACGGGTATGTGCAATAACCGCAGGAAACTCACAGTGCTTTATTGCACCGGTATCAAAATAAATCTCTCCATTTGCAAATAAAAGATCAGAAATCCTACTTTCAAGTGTAATAAAACTTTTGCTCTTTGCCATCAAAAATTTCCGAAGTTCGTCACCTTTTGTTGAAGAAAAGATTTTTACAATTTCTTCAACTCTTCCCTTAAATTCATTGAGATCATTCGTAACAAATCGCGAGTGATAAGTTTCCAATGCCTGCACTATATTCAAGAACACTCTTGTTTCAGAACTACCTCCCACATAAAATGGTTCCAAAAATAGTTCGATTATAGGAGCCAATATCTCATGTTTATCAAAATAACATTCAAATGAATTTTGTGTAATAAGTTCTGACAAACTTATCCATTTCCATCGGCGACTTCGAGAATATTCTCTATACTCATTCTCCCGAATATCTTGACCATATACCTCTATGGAACGTTCAATTGTTTTATCACCCAATGCAAAAACAATGTCCTTTGAATAAGCAGATACTTTTTCCACATTAACCTTTCTTAAAGAAGCTATTTCAATCAGCCTTTTCAAGTTTTCAAATACTTCAATGAATTTTTCAAGTTTTTCTTCTTTTTCAAAGCAAATTTCCATAATTCCATGTTGTTCTAAATCAATATGTTCTTTCAATAATTCCTGATCAACCACAGGTAACATTGAACCATACATAATATAATTTATGGTAAATTCCTTTCCTTTGTATATAGTCTTGCAAACCTCATCGCTTCTACTGGTTAACTCGAAATATTCTCCAACCGTATATACCGACTCTTCACCCCACTCTACAATATCTGACAATGTAAAATTCACTTTATGAAAAGTTTGCTCGTGATTGGCATTTTCTCCAATACCACACAAAATATACTCTGCTTCAAAAGTAAATACTGTTATTCCATAAGAAACTAAATCTTTCATTTCAGTTCTTCTAAGTCGAAGAAGTGTGAACTTAAAGCCATTTTCAAGTTGACCACACATATACATCAACTCTAACGGAACTTGTAAAAAATTTCCCAATGTTTTTTCGTTCTTTATATTGATTTTTAATATAATGCCACCTTGCTTTTCATTGTAATACAAATCACATTGGAACTCCTTCTCATTAAGGTATGCTTTCCCACTTCCTCTATACTGTATTTTCATCTTCCCCACCTCTTATACACTCTAAATTTTCAGTACATTCAAAACTACACCCAAATATTTTCTAGTATGCGTTCTAGAATTAATTTTATCGAAATATACGTTTGGAAATTCCTTACGCAACCATTACACATAATTGTCTGTAACACTATATAATTTGAATTCTTCCATCCGTATCTCCTTTTATTTCTCCTTATACGAAAATAAGGGAGCTAATGCTCCCTTTGAGTTTAAAATTCTCCACTTATATGGCAGGAACTCTCCCGAAGATAGTCCTCTATCTAAGAATAGTATATGATATCTTCGTAAAAATATCAACTATTTTTATGTAATTGTTGCATTCTATAAGATTCATATTTACTGTATAGGGCTTCAATATTATCCAAAAATCAGTGGGCCACAAAGTGGGCCATTTTTCAAAAACTTATATGAATTTATATAGAATTATATCCTAGTCAAAAGTCCACTAAATGCTCTAGCTATCAGCATTTAAAAGCTTTTAACGACTTATACAGACACACATGAAATCAGGCTCATAATAACAATTCCAAGTTTCATTTCATTTCTCTCCATTCTCTTTGTAAATTTCTTACTCGTCTTTTGTTTCCATCAAAATGAGTGTCCCGGATGAGAAGGTGATGACAAGCTCATCCTCCTCGATCTCGTTGCTGACACACAGACTGTCATTCGGGAGTAGATGATGATGATCCAGCGGATATTTCGCGCCCACAAGCGTCAGGTTCTCCACCTCTCCCCCAAACGGGAACAGGGAAAAATACTTCCCAAATGCCTCTCTTCTTTTCAAACGAACTTCCCCGTCGCAGAGTCGGATTCTGTTGCATGTATCCCGTATCTCCGCATGGACTCCCGCCTTTCTCGCAATCTCCAAGGACTGGACATTGGCCCAGATATGATCGATCCGGCTCCCGGTAGCGCCAAGAATGATCATCTGATCACATCCAAGGGCAAGCGCCGTCCGGATGGCAATCTCCGTGTCTGAAGCGTCCTTGACCGGATTGTATTCCCGGATCGGAACCTTCGTCTCCTCCCTGTAATAGCGGATGACCTCCTCGGAGATACTGTCAAAATCTCCTACAATATATTCCGGAAGGATCTGGTGCCGATATAAGAATTCGACTCCCTTGTCTACCCCGATAATACGTTTTGATTCGTAAGATTCCAGAACGGAAAGGGCAAAATCATCCTCGATCGCCCCCCCGCTGATGATGATTGTCACTCTACTCATATTGTTTTAATCTCTCCATCATAACCCTTGTGTTCTCTCCCGGATTTCCCCCAAATACAGCGGAACCGGCCACGATTACATTTGCCCCTGCTTTCAGGACTTCCTCTACGTTCTCCTGGTAAATGCCCCCGTCCACTTCCAGATCGATGGCCTGTCCACTCTTCTCGATCATGCCCCGTACTTTCCGAATCTTTTCCAGGGACTCCACAATAAACTTCTGCCCGCCAAATCCCGGCTGGACGGACATGACAAGAATCATATCTGTCAGATCCAGATATGGCAGGAGCTCCTCCGCCTCCGTCTGAGGACAGATGGAAAGCCCTGTCTTTTTCCCACAGGCTTTAATCTCCCGAAGCGTATTTTCCACATCAGAACACGCTTCCAGGTGGACGGTGATGATATCTGCTCCGGCCTGTGCAAAGTCTTTTACATAGCGGATTGGTTCCTGCACCATCAGATGCACATCCATCACCTGATTTGTGGCACCTTTGATAGACTTTAACACCGGCACTCCAAACGAAATGCTCGGCACAAACATGCCGTCCATCACATCAAAATGAAGATACTTTGCCCCGTTTTCCTCTGTCTGCTTCATCTGTTCTGCAAGACATTGAAAATCCGCCGCCAGAAGAGACGGCGCCAAAATATAGTTCATACTTTTCCTCCTCAATATCGCTGTTTCTGTTCCAGTTCACGGTACAGTTCCAGATAGTTTTCATATCTGCTCTTCGGGATCTTCCCCGTCTCCAAGGCATCCTTAACGCCGCATCCCGGCTCGTGAATATGACTGCACCCCTGAAACTTGCAGTTCCCCTCATACGGCTCAAATTCCCGAAAATAATATTTCAGATCTTCTTTTTCAAAGTCATTGACATACAGAGAGCCGAAACCCGGCGTGTCCATGATGTACGTCTCCCC
>OBVA01000208.1_pt1 | contig 28690 bp, 24 predicted proteins | sample 1495021 | NCBI WGS metagenome assembly OBVA01 (sample SAMEA2579965, study PRJEB22360) | human gut metagenome | biome: human gut; feature: human-associated habitat; material: faeces | place: Denmark | collected 2008/2010
ATAAAATCAACCAAAAAAGTAGTACAAACACACTCTTGAGTTCTCAAACCACCACACATCAACAAGCTTCGTTCTCAGGAGGAGAAGTCCGCCGTGCTGAGCAGCAAGAGATAAACATACACGGGATGGGCGAACAACGCAAACCGATGGGCGCAGGAAAGCTAGGAACCGTTGCAATGACGCGGTTCCTTCGGCGTGTCGCAAAAGCCTGTTTTTGGCCTTCTGATACCAGAATAGACCTCGAATACCGCTCCACACAGCACTACACTCACTGTATTTCGGCGTGTCGCGGATTGTTCACCGCCCATTCACCGCGTCCGCGTCGCCGCATGCCGGGTACAGCGCGTCCTAATGTTTCAGTATGAACGAACGAAACATCATCGAAACCCAACCGGAGCGCACGGATCTGCCGCTCATCGTGATTCCCGTGATCGTCGAATCAATGATCGAGCCGTTCGCCGCCAACTTCCCCCTGCTGCACGATATCGCCCGCATCCGCATGCACTGCGATTTCACGCTGGACACCGACACCATCCTCGAACGCACCAAGGATGCCGAAGCCGTCATCGTCATCGGCTTCCACATCACCGATGACATATTGGACGCGATGACCGTTCTGTCAAGTGGTTTTGAGATATTTTTTGAAAAATCTCCAAAGCGCATAGCTGTGCGTAAAGTCAATCAGGCAACCTCCGCTTCCTGCAAAGCCATTGCTTCTTTTGCAATCAGAGCCTTTACAAGCTCCTCCTGCGTATGCTTTGCGTTCTCTGCGGGCATTGCGTTGACAACGAAAATCGTGCCGCCGATTCTCTCTACAAAGCCAGTTTTCATATCCTCCACGGTCATCACCTCCCTCCGTAAAAATAGGGGCGTCCATTTCCGAACGCCCCGTTACCAGCCGAAAAAGGATTATTCCTTTTCATAGATTGCCTTGAGTGCTGCGTAAAGATTTCTGCCCTCGTCCTCCGTGAGCGTAATACCCTTGCCGCAGCGTTCGTGGTTCGGATGCCACTCTCGGATGTCCAGCTTGGCGGCATTGCCGTTCCACGAAATGAAGTTGGCTTCCTTGGTGTAGCCCTTACCATTCTCTCCGAGGACGGCGAGGGGCTTGGTAATGGTGCTTGTGATGTCTTTCATTTTCGTACCTCCGTAATTCAAGTGTTGAAGAAGTTAAAAAGTCGGGATAGTAATGGAAGGGATTATCTTTCCCAATCATTTCTGCCCCGACGGTGTTTGGATTGTTCTTTTCGGGCGGCTGCTCTGTCCTCCCGTTCCTTGCGCTCCCGCGCTTCCTTGATACTGAAAAGCTCCTTGACCTTCTCTACAAAGACATCCACCAGCTTCGGGAAGTGCTCCAGTGCCTGCAAAAACGGCTGGCATTTTTCTTTGAGCCGGTCATACCGTTCCTGCAATCGTTCCACGGCAGAGGACGCATTGAAATACTGTCTTTGATAGTAGGAAACGCTGCTTTTCAAATCTTGGATTTCACTGCGGCTTGTGATACCCTCCTTGGCAAGTGCCGTGAGCTGTTGATAATCGTCCTTGGAAACGGCAATCTTGCCGGTGATGGTTTTCTGCCCCATACCCTCAATCTCTGCCATTGTCTTGTGGACTTCGTGGGCAGGCTCATAGCGCATCTGCTCGGCTTCAATGCGCTCCTGAATATCGGCAAGCCGTTCCTTATCCTTCTGAATTTGATAGTCCAGACTGCTTAAGTTCTCTGCCGTACTGCCTAATATGCCACGCTCAAAGCCGCTGAAACCCGCTTCGGTCATATGCTCAAAGAGCTTGTCTTGCAGAACAGAATAGGACTTGCGGAACATCGGCTTTCCGTATTTGCTGATAGCCTGCTGCCCATTTTCGTCCAGCAGAGGGACCGTGTTCTTCCACTTCTTTGAGTGGGAAACTTGGTTGATGACCTCCTTGATCGTACCTCTCAGGGCTTCGTCCTTGCAGCGTTTCGACCACAGGATTTCTTTTCGGACGGTGGGGATCGCCACGATATGCAGGTGGTAGTGGTAGACCGGCTTGCCCAGTTCTTCGGACACTGCCTTGTTGATCTCATCGGCGTGCATAACTGCCGACACGATGTTCTCCTCGCCGTAAATCTCGCAGCCGAAACGGTAGGCTTCCTCATAGAACTGATTGGCGTATTCGTAGCCGCCGTGTTCCTCAAAGTACCTTGTGTTCACATCAATGACCAACTCGTTGAAAATGGTTGCACCGGCTTTCTGTCCTCTTGTAGAGATTTTGCCATCATCAATGAGCCGCTGGAAATACTCGTTGTAGGTCAAACCGCCCGTGTCCTTGAAGTGAACATTGCGGGCAATTCGCTCGGTATCCACATTGAGATTTGCGTAGCTTTCGTTCTTGCGCTCGTTGTGTCGCTCGGTTTTCTGCGCTCCCTCTGCGGAGATTTTCTCCACTCGGATAACGCTCCAGTTTCCTTCCGTCATTCTCATCACCTCCAGTCAGCGGAAAGGGAGGGGGTGCGGGTTACGCAACTTTTTCAAAGTGCGTAAACCCACTATGACACTTTCAGCTTCGCTGCAAAGATGTCGTGGGCAAGGGCTTTCCTCCCTTGACCTCCCTCAAAACCTCAATCAAACAGGCAGGTCGTCCTCGTCCGTGACTTCCTGCCCATTCTCAATCGGTTTTTCAACCTCCGGCAAAGTCCAGTACCAAAGAAAGCCGTCCTTCACAGAGCGAACTCCGGCTTTCTTTTTGGACTTCTTGTAGGTTGATTTCTTGAAGCCTGCGGCTTCAAGTTTTGCTTCGCAATCGGAAGCCAGCCGTCTGCCGCCCGCCAGCAGGGAACGGATAAAATCCGTTGCCGCTTCCTCACGGGCATTCGGTCTACCCATCCTCGGAGCAGAAGCAGAGAAAGCGTCCTCCGCACTCAGCTCCAGCTCATCAAGAAAGTTCACGCCCTTGTCGGCTACCTCAAAGAGAATAGCCGAGCCCATCGGTGCAAGATTGCTCTTGACCTGCACCAGATAACGCTCGGCAGGGTTCTGCTTATTTGCCGTGCGTGTGACGGCAAGAATGCTTCTCGCCGCACCGGCAATGTCGATAGAGCCGTTGGTGCGATAGAGGGGGCTTGTGTCCTTCGCCTTGTTCATATGGGCGATGATAACAATGGCGCAGCCGGTGTCCTTGGCAACGGCAATCAGGTGGTTAAACTCGGCTCTCGTTTCGTTGGCGTTGTTCATCGAGCAGGTGTCACCGATATACGAACTCATCGGGTCGAGAATCAGCAGCTTGGCGTGGTACTTCTCCACGGCTTCACGGATACGGTCATCCCCGAAGGTCAGGCTCTTTTCGTCCTCCTTGATGAAGATGAGCCGGTCGCCGTCACCGCCCGCCGAATTAAATCTCGGCACAACGGTATCGTCTGCATCGTCCTCGGTGGTCTGGTAGATGACGGTCATCGGCTCGGTATGTTCCTCCTCATCTGCAAAGGGAAGCGGTGCTCCCTTGGAAAGCAAAGCGGCAAGAGAAAGCATCAGCTTACTCTTGCCGTCGCCGGGGTCGCCTTGCAGCAGCGTGACCTTGCCGAAGGGGATATAGGGATACCACAGCCAACGCACCTCTTTCGGGGTAATCTCGCTTGCCTTGATGATTTCCAGCTTTGCGGGAATGTTGTTTGGATAGTCTGTCATTGTCTTGTTCTCCTTTTCGATAGATAGTGTGGGCAGTGAATAACGGCGGCACGGAAGCTCTGCTTGCAGCTCCTTTCGCATTTCCTGCAAAGCTCGTTATATTTCTTCCTGCCACGCTCATCAAGAAAGAACGCCCATTCTCTCTTGAGGTATTTCGGCATACGGGGCATAATGGGCACCTCCTTATCGCTGCCTAATTGCCGATTTGCTCCCGAAACGCAGAAACGCCCAAAACCTGACCCCGCTGTATGGTTTCGGGGCGATTTTGGGCGTTTTCCTTCGATATGAGCGGCTTTGTTTTGGCGACGGTATCCTTACCGCCAACCATTCAAAAGCCACTGTTTGTCGCTTCCGGGTAACAAAAAAGCGCCGTATTGCTACGACGCTTTTGTCTTGCTCGAAAGCATATTCAATTTTTAATCATCATTGCAGGGGCAATCATATCTTGAACTGCAATTTGGTTCACCGTGCCAAGGACGTTCCGTATATCCACAGTTTTTTTCATTTCGCTCTCGTGCTCTGCAAGAGCGGCACCAAGACTGCGGAGTCGTACCGCCAAATCTGTATCCAAATTCAGCTTCAATTTCGTTTCGTCCCCATGCTGTTTTTCCGCAATTAGGACATTCAGCCCATTCATCGTGTGGCATATTTACCCCTCCTTAGTTAGCAATCTAATCGTTAATTAGTCCAACAATCCAATTTACCCAGCCCTTAATTGTTGATGAGCGCCTCTCGTATGTGCTATCACTGTTGACATTATACAAATTTGACCTTCTCATAATCTGCACAATATCATTTTTCTGCGGCATAACCCCGGTTTCAAAATAAGATTTAAGAGTGTCGGCAAAAGCACTATGCGATAGTACAGCACCACAGAACGCCAATTGCCGTTGCTTATATCCCATTTTCAAAATCGTGCGTCCCTTGTCAGTAAGCCGGTACAGCGGTCCACCATTTTCCCGTTCCTTTTCGATAAGTCCTAAATAGCGGGCGGCATCTGTATAGTAATTCGTTTGGCGAGCATCGAAAGCGTACCGCTCAGTTACATCGTTTCTGCTTAAATCTTGATCGTCAAGCAATTCGCAAATGTTAATAACCCGTTCAAAAGAGTCAGCCTGAGGGAACGGAATCTGCGGCTCATTTTCGCATACCGCATTGTGCAATACCTGCTGGATGTCATCGGCTGTTATTGCGGTATCTTCCACGGAATAATTCTTCTGCTGTACAAGCGCTATCGAGCTGTAATTATTGGGGTCAGTGAACGCATACTCATAAATCCGATAAATGCCGTTGGAATACACTAAGAACAATGGCCTTACCGGTTTTGTCATACGGTTTTTCCATACTCGATAGGGATAGTATAACTGTCTAACCAAGAAGTCCTCAGACAAATCCCGCTTAGCCTCAAACAAAGCCAAACTACGAATTCCTTCATATGCCGCATCTATTTCTATTTGTGAATTGTTTACTGTGACCCTTGATAAAGTTCTACTTTTAAGATTTCCAATATTAAAGTCAAAAACACCTGACCCCATTCTACCGGAAACTGTTGATACAATTTCTTCATCACCTAAAAAATCGGCAATGATACCAGCAGCAACGGCGCAGTTCAAAGCAATCGCTTCGCTCGGAATATTACTACTGTCTAAGCTCTGTATATATGTCGGCAGCGAAACTCGTGTTATTGGAGAATTGTCGGGTTCAAACTTATGATATGCATCAAAATGTGAAATGACATAATCCCCACGGGTAACGGGAAGGATGCAAAGGTTATTGTCCGCAAAAATCTGTGGTAGATTGATTGTGTGGTCAAACTTTGCCATTAAACGAGGCTCTCGAACCTCTTTGATCTGTTTTGCAGAGATTTGAAATTGTCCCGTTCTTTCAATATGCGTCAGTATGTCGTGTTTCTCAAACAGTTCTTCCCACGCTGTGTCATTCAGGCTCTTTTGGCGATCACTCATAATTCCGCACCACCACCTCATCAACATCTCCACGCTTTGATGCGACCGAATTGACTGCACGCTTCGCTTGGACAACGGTTATGTTATACGCTGCATACTGCTCCAATATAAAGTCAGTTGCAGAATTTGACAGCATAAACTTTATGCCACGGGCAGTTAAATCATCACAACACTCTCGGAGCCTGATTTGGTCATCACGAGAAAAACCACCTCTTGAATATCCCGTAAAGCTTGCAGTTTCGGAAACAGGATCATATGGCGGATCGAGGTATACAAAGGTCCCTCTCGGAATATTTCTCAGCACCTCTGCATAGTCCATTGTAGTCATATGAACATCGGCAGTATTGAGATACGCACTAACTGCCCGCAGCACCGGCGCATTAACAATGTTAGGGTTACGGTAATTTCCAAACGGAGAGTTAAATTCACCAGCATTATTTACACGGTATAAGCCATTAAAGCAAGTCTTATTTAGGTACAACACACGAGCTGCCTTTTGTACATCGGAGAGTGTTGCATAGTAATCTCTGTTCCGATCCCAATCTCTAACTGCATAGAACTGCTCTGCCGTATTTTCAAATTTCTCCAGTTCTTCAATCAGTCCATCAACATTTTCTTTGATAACCGTGTAAACACGAATCAGTTCAGGATTTATATCGTTGATATAGGCGGTGTTCGGCTGTAAATGAAAAAGCAGGGCACCTCCGCCAACAAATGGCTCACAGTATGTTGTGATTCTTTTGGGCAACATCGGGCGGAAAGTTTCCAGAAGCTGTCTTTTTCCTCCTACCCATTTCAAAACAGGGGCTACCAACTTGTTCTTTTTCATTTTGTCAACCCCTTTCTCCAACTTGTTTTTCGCATAATAATACATAATGTATTATACCATCCCTCTCTCAGAAATTCAATTGCAAACCTGAAAAATTCACAATTTTATTTTAGTTTTTTGCCCACTTCCACTACTCACAGAACTTTATGACTTCTTGATTACTTCCCGAAAGCGAAAAGCCGCCGTCTGTTGACAGCGACTTTTCTCTTTAGCGGGTAAACCGTATCAGCAGTTCGTTTATGGCATCTACGGCACCGTACCTTTCGGCCCGTATCTCTCGATTTCGCCACTCCATAAGGCAATGCCGAATTACTCTGATTTCCACCGGCTCAAAGGAGATTTTCTTCTTTCGCCCCGTCTTTATCGCATCCGCAATGTCGCACAGGCGAAGGGCGAGGGCGTCAATCTGACCGTTGGTTTCTGCGTCATAGCTCCTGTGCTGCTGCACCAATCCATTTATCAGCACCCGCACCTCATAATCGTCCAGCTTGACCTTCATAGCCGTCCTCCTAACAGTAAATCAAATCGTTTGAAACAATTTCCATAGCAGCGCTGCGGATGTTGTTCATCCTCTGCACCCACAGCATTTGATTTTCCGCTTTGAGGGCTTCCGTAACGCCCTCTTTTTCGGAAAGCTGTTTTACCAGCCGAGAAAACAATGCTTCTGCGTGCTCGTTGAGGTCTGCAAGGTAATCGTTCAGCTTGCCGGTAGTCAGCAGCTCGGCATACAAGCTGACTTTGTGCTTGCGGATATACCTCAGGTGTCGCTGTCCCCAAATGCCGATGGGTCTGCCCTCCGGCTCGTCCTCTCCGGCAATCAGGTAGTAGTCCCCGACAAGCTCATAGCGCAAGCCTGTCCTTTCGTCTGTAATAAATTTCTCCATTGTGTCGTCCTCCTTGGTTTTATATTGCTTCTCCGGCTTTCTGCTCGGATTGCTTACGGTGATAATAGGCAAGCTGTCTTTGGTTGCGATTGATGGTTTTACATTCCTCGGAGCATAGCACCTCCTGACCATTGGACGGCCAGAAGGGCTTGCCGCAAATCTTGCAGACCTTTTGACGGAAGGTGTGCTCTCCCTTTTCGGCATAGCGTTTCTTTTCTTTTTCGGCTTGCTGATGGGCTTTCGTGCAGTCGGTGTTACAAAACCTCTGCCTTGTGCTGTTTGGATAAAACTCTTTGCCGCATTGTTCGCACACACGCTTCGGGTACTTATGACCGTCATTCGCCGCCCAGCGTTCCGCCTTTGCTTTGGCTTGATGTGCAACATTGCTCTCACGCTGCCGGTTCTTCTTGCGCTTGGCTTTTTCCGCCGCTTCTTGCTCGGCTTTCCGTCTTGCTTCGGCAATTTCCTTTTCGGAAAGTGGGAGGTCAAACTGCCCGATGAAGTTATAGTAAATATCCACCTGCTGCTGTCGGTTGGGCTTCTTGCCCTTGGCTTCGTGAACAACGATTTTATCCAATCAGCTCACACGCCATCTCTTTCGTCAGCTCTGCGGGCTGCTTATACTTCTTGATGAGCCTGATAAACCTCCCGATATGAGCAGAGGACGCTTTCGTTTGCTCCAGCTTCTCCTGAATTTCCGACACTTGGCTCTCAAGGCTGTCCTGTTCAGTCGAGTATTTCTTCATCAGGGACTTGTACTGCTTTTCGGGCAGCAGACCTGAAATGAAATTCTCATAAAGGCTTCCAATCAGACGGTCAAGCTCGTTCAGTCGGCGATTAATTGTCTGAAGTTCATCCTTTTGCTTTTGCGGTTTGCCATTCGCCTGTGCTTCCCATTTGCTTTTCAGTTCTTCCGCAAAGCCACGCTCATCTGCGATAATGTGGCTTGAAAGACGCTGTATAGAGCGCAGCACCAACTGATAGAGGACTTTGTCGCTGATATGATGGATGGTGCAGTTCACGGTTCTGTTCCCGTAGCTGCTGCATCGGAACGAGTGATAGGGTTCTCCGCTTTTGTAGTAATTCGTCTGATAGGACATCTTACTGCCGCAATCGGCGCAATACACAAGGCCGGGCAGTAAGCATTCCTCTTGGTGCGTCCCTTCCTTTATACGGCGTGTAGCGTGTTTCAATCTTCTGTGCGCCTGCTCCCAAAGCGCGCCGTCAACGATAGGCTCGTGGGTGTCCTCAAATACAAGGCGTTCCTCATCGGTGGCAAAACGGCGTTCATCAGTCTTAAAGTTCGTTCCGATGGTCTTTCTCAGCACAGTATGACCGAGATATTCCTGTCGGCTTAAAATCTCTCTTACCGTGTTTGCGTTCCAGCTTGTGCAGCCGTACTCCGCTTTTCGGTTGCATTGTTCGGGGTGATATTGGAGGGTGTACGCCGATGGGATAAGCACCTTTTCCTCCGTTAGCTGTCTTGCGATTGCCGGAGGTGTCAAGCCTTCTGCCGCAAGCTCAAAGATGTGTTTTACCACCTGAGAAGCAACAGGATCGACCACTAAGGTCTGCTTATCTTCGGGCAGTCGATTGTAGCCGTAGGGAATGCTGCCGGAGCAGCGTTTTCCATCGCTCATACGGGACAGGAAGATGGACTTTATCTTGTTGCTGGTGTCCTTGGCGTACCACTCGTTCATTATGTTGAGGAACGGGGTAAAGTCGTTATCCTGCGGTTTGTCGCTGTCCACGCTGTTATTGATTGCAACAAAGCGTATCTGCTTCTTGGGGAACAGAATCTCGGTATAAAAGCCGACCTCAAGATAGTTTCTGCCGAAACGGCTCATATCCTTGACGATAATTGTGCCGATTTTCCCGGCTTCGGCTTCTGCAAGCATTGCCTGAAATCCGGGACGGTTAAAGTTACGCCCTGTGTAGCCGTCATCGGTAAAATGCTTGATGTTCGTCATACCGCTTTTGCGGGCAAAATCTTCGAGAAATCTCTTTTGATTCAGTATCGAGTTCGATTCGCCTTGCTGCTCATCATCCTTGGACAGCCTTTCATAGAGGGCTGTAACTCTATCAAAATCCCTGATTTTAGGCACTTTCTGACCTCCTTTCCGTCTTTTATTCGCAGCCGTATTCAATGGACTGCTTGCAATATATATCCTAAAACTTCTTTTCCGTTCGGGGCCATGTCTCGTGCTTTGCGTTCGGCGGCACCGGCGTCGCCAGCTACATCAATCTTCCCGTCGCGCGCGAGCGTGGCATCCGCGTGTGCAACGTCGTGCATTACGGCGACCATGCCGTGGCCGAGCACGCATTCGCCCTGATCATGGAGCTCACCCGACAGGTCGGCCGGCTTGACGCGCAGGTGCGCCGCGGCGACTGGGGAGGCATCGACGGCATCGGGCTGCACGGCAAGAAGCTCGGTCTGGTCGGATTCGGCGGCATCGGCCGGACCGTCGCCCGCATCGCCAATGGTTTCGGCATGAAGACACTGGTATGGAACAGCCATGTGCACGGCATCGATGGGTTGGACATCACCCTCATTGACGATATGGATGAGGTGTTCGCGCAGTCGGATATCATCAGCCTGCATCTGCCGCTGCTCGACGGCACCGCAGGCATCATCACGTCTCGGCAGCTCGACCGGATGCGCCCCGGTTCGATGATCGTCAATACCGCCCGCGCAGAAATCATTGAACCGGGGGCGTTGACCCGCCGGCTTCAACGAGGCGACGTGCGTGCGGCCATCGACGTGTTCGACCATGAGCCGCTGCCGATGGACGACCCGCTGCGCTCCTTGGACAATGTCGTATTGACGCCGCATGTGGCATGGCGTGACGACGAGGCCTGCGTCAATCTGACCCGACAGGTGATCGACGCGGTGGCCTCGTATTTCACTGGCGGCGACTATAACGCCGTGCTGTAGCACCAGTCAGCTGTGGCGGCGCTTGCCGCGGCACCGCTACAGTGAGGCGGCTTCGATAAGACGAGCCGTATATTCGGACTTGGGATCGCCCAGAATGCTTGCAGTGGAGCCGACCTCCACCACATGACCGTCGTGCAGCACGAGAATACGGTCCGCTATATGCTGCACGACGCCCAGGTCGTGCGAAACCATGATCAGCGCCGTGGACGGCCTGGCCTGTCGGATCGCGGCGAACGTCTCCAGGATCTGCATGCGAGCCGGCACATCGATGGCGCTCATCGGCTCATCGGCGAGTATCACGTCCGGCTCGGTGATGATCGCGCGGGCGATGGCGACGCGCTGCGCCTGGCCGCCGGACAGATCCATCGGATATCGGTCGATGAACACGCCGGCATCCAATCCGACCCGTTCCAGCGCCGCGTGCACGTTCTCGCGAATGCCTGCGGGGTCGGGCCTGCTCCCCCGCCGTCGCAGGGACAACGGCTCGGCGACGATATCGCCGACCGTCCATCTGGGATCCAGTGATCCGTAGGGATCCTGATATATCAGTCCGGAATCGTGGCGCAGCCGCCGCAGACCGAAGCCGCCACGCAGCACCGGCGTGCCGCGGTACTCCACAGTGCCGCCATCGGCGTTCCCCAACCCCAGCATGATGCGGGTCAACGTCGACTTGCCGGAGCCGGAGCCGCCGATCACAGCAAGGCACTCCCCCTCATATACGTCCACGTCCACGTCGAACAGCACCTGATGCGCGGCGGCGCGCCGGCCGAACGACTTGCAGATCGACCGCGCGCCCAATACGACGGCGGGCCTGTCGAGTTTCCGCTCGGAACCACTTGTTGACGGTTCCGTCATGGAGGGTGACGCGGCAACTTGGGATATACGGAAATCGCTCACGATGACTGCTCCTTATCCCCGGCATCCCCGGCATGCAATGTCAGTTCCCGGGCAGCCCCGACCAGCCGCCGCGTCCGCTCGTCGCGCGGCGAGGCGAGCACGTCGGCGGTGCGCCCTGACTCCACTATCCGCCCTTCGTCAAGCACATAGCAGTGCGTCGTCGCGTGGGCCAGCACGGCGAAATCATGGGTGATGAACAGCAGTGACGCGCCCATGTCATCGACCAGGGAGACCAGCAGGCGCACGATCTGCCGCTGGGTGATCGAATCAAGCGCGGTCGTCGGCTCGTCGGCGATGATGAAACGCGGAGAGGTAATCAGCGCAGTGGCGATGCCGACGCGCTGCTGCTGCCCGCCGGACAACTCGTGGGGGAATTTGCCGAGGACGTCGTCCGGCAGCCCGACCTTGCGGATCATCGCACGGACACGCTCCCGACGCTCGACGGCGGTCAGGTCATAATGGAGCCGCAGCGGTAGTCCGACCTGCTTCTCCACACTCATCACCGGATTGAGGGATGCGGCCGGATTCTGGAACACCATGCCGGCGTAACGGCCACGGATGTCGGCAAGACGCCTGTCATCCGTACCGACCGTCTCCATGCCGCCCATCACTACCGAGCCGGACACCACGGCATGCGTCGGCAGCAGGCCGAGCATCGCCTTGGAAATCATCGACTTGCCGGAGCCCGATGCCCCCACCAGGCCGACGCGCTGCGCGTCGGCGATATCCAAGTCGACGCCGCGCACGATGGGCGCACCGCCGATGGCAATGTTCAGGTCACGAACCGTAACGCTCATCGCGCACCTCGCAATCGGGGATTCGTCAATGGGTCGGCGGCGTCGCGCAGCGCGTCGCCGAACAGGTTCAACGCGACCACCACGAGCGTGACGATCAGCCCCGGCCACAGCACGGTCAGCGGATACACGTTGATGAACTTCACGGACGTGGCCAGGGAGTGCCCCCAACTGGGCACGCCCGACGGCACGCCGATGCCAAGGTACGTCAGACCGCTTTCGGCCAACACCGCGGTGCCTGCCGACAGTGACAGCTGCACCGTCAGCACAGGCGAGATATTCGGCAGGATATGGCGCGCCAGCACGTTCAGTCCCGAAGCGCCGTTCGACAGCGCCGACTCGACATAGGACGAACGCGCGGCGAGCATCGCCTGAGGGCGGGACACGCGCGCCAGATTCAACCCGTATCCGAATCCGCACGCGATCACGATGACGGCCACGGACGGACCGAGCGGCACGGCGAGAATCAGCGCGATCAGCACCGTGGGAATGGATATCAGCGCGTCGACGACGACCACCGATGCCGCCGAAAGCGCCGCGTGCCTGGACACCATCAACGCCACGATGGCCAGTCCGAACACCGCAGCGACGGCCACGGTCAGCACGACGATCAGCAGGTTGGTGCGGGAGCCGGCCAGCAACCAGCTGAACACGTCGGCACCGGTGCCGTCGGTTCCCAGCCAGTGGTCGCGCGACGGCTTCGCCCACACATGGTAGCCGTCGGTGCTCCACAGCGAATACGGGGTCCAGACCAGCGACACCGCGGATGATGCCAGCCATAGGCCGAGCACGATCAGCGAGAACTTGCCCGCGACGTGGCCCCACATCGTACCCAGAACGACACGTGCGGCGCACACGCCGCGGGCAGTGCGGGCACGGTCTTGCGCCGTCGTCGCGCTGTTCCCGGAAGACGGTTTTCCGGCTCCGGCTTGAGTCTTGGCATCGATCGGTCGCGTCATGCGTTCACCTCCGTGACATCGTCAGCCGACTTCAGCCGCGGGTCAAGCACCCGATGCAGCAGGTCGACCAGCAGGCCGATCAGCAGGAAAAAAGCCGCCAGCATGAACAGCTCGCTCTGCACGGCGATGAGATCACGGTTGCCGACATCGGTCACCAGACCGTTGCCGATGCCCGGCAGCGCGAACAGGTTCTCGATGACCATGACGCCGGTGACCATCTCCGCGAACGTCAGTCCGATGACGGAGACCAGTTGCGGCATGGCGAGGCGCAATCCCACGCGCAGCACCGCCTGCCGGTGGGTCATGCCACAGGACATGGCCATGTCGATGTAACCGGAGGATGCCAGTCCGCCCAATGCCGAGCGGGTGTACCGCATCAGCCCGGCCCCCACGATGATGCCCACCGAGCAGGCTGGCAACACCAGCGACATCAGCGCCGAACCGAAATCGGACCACCCGCCTTGGGGGAATCCCTGCGACGGAAACACGCCAATCAGTCCGGTTCCGCGCGAGAACAGCAGGATCAGCAGCAGACCGCCCCACAGCGCGGGCACGGCGCCGCCGATGATGGCGACCATGTGAAACATGCCGCGAGCGGCGCGGCTGCGGGCCAGTGTCGCCTCGCATCCCAGCGGAATGCCCAGCCCCATCGCGATAAGCAGCCCGAGGACGATCAGCGGGAACGTCACCGATGCCCGCTCGCCGACCTGGGCGCTGATGGAGCGGCCGGTCAGAATGGAGGTGCCGAAATCACCGTGCAGCAACGCGCCGATCCAGTCGGCGTATTGCGCGATCAGCGGCCGGTCCAGACCGAGTTGCGAGCGCAGCGCGGCGACCCGTTCCGGCGGGGAATTCAGCCCGGCCATCACCGAGGCCACGTCGCCGGGCAGCACGCGCAATGCCGCGAACACGACGATGGAGATGCCGAACAGCGCCGCCGCGAACAGCAGCAGACGGCGTATGACGAATCGCAAGTGGACTCCTTCCGGTGAGAGCGCCGCGCATCCCGTCACAGCCCCCGACCTCGACGGCCGGAATCGCCTGTGTCGGGATACGCGGCGATTTCAGCCGTCACTTGGTGTAGGCGACGTTGTACAGCGGCAACAGGGTCTGGTTGAGGTTGATCGGGAAGCCGGTGACGCCCTTCGCGTACGCGGTGGTGACGCGGTAGTTGAACAGCCAGTCGGCGGGGGCGTCTTCGGACACCTTGCGTGCGGCTTCGGCGAGCAGCTTGTCGCGGTCGTCGTCGTTCGTGGCGGCGACGGCCTTGGCGTACAGGGCCTGGACCTCCTTGTTGTCGTAGTTGTAGTAGTAGGTCGGGTCGGCCCACTGGTAGAAGTCGTGGCTTTCGTTGTGGTCAACGAGCGAGATGTCGTAATTCCTGTTCGTATACACGTCCTGCAGCCACGTGGAGAATTCGACCACGTTGACCTTCAGGTCGATGCCGATCTTCTTGAGCTGGCTGCGCAGCTGGTCGCCGATCTCGGTGCCGTATATGTTCGCGTAGGTCAGGCTCAGCTGCAGCGGCTTCGATTCGGAGTATCCCGCCTCGGACATCAGCGACTTCGCCTTGTCAAGGTCGTACGGGTAGATGCCGGTCAGGTCCTCGTAGCCGGGGTCGAGGGAGGGGATCGGGCCGCCGAGGGCGGTGTCCGAACCGCCGCGCGAGGCGATGATCTCCTTATGGTTGATGGCATAGCGAATCGCCTGGCGCACGCGCTTGTCGGAGGTCTTCGCTCCGGTGCCGTTGAACGCGAGCACGAATTTGTCGGTATCGTCGCCGGCCTTGACCACGTAATGGTCGCTGTCCTTGGTGAACGGTTCGGCCAGGTTCTCGCTGATCGGCGCGAGCACCTGCACATCGCCGGACTTGAGCGCGTTCACGGCCGCGTTGTCGTCGGTGAAATACCGCACGACGACCGTGTCGGTCTTCGCCTTGTTGGCGCCCCAGTAGTTGGGGTTCGCCTTGAGCGTTATGGACGAGTTGGTGACGAACTTCTCGACGGTGTACGGGCCGGAGCCGATCGCCTGGGTCTTCGCGTCGTATTTCGCGTCCTTGTCGAACACGAGTCCGGGACGGCCGGTCAGCACCCACAGCAGGTTCGCGTACGGCGCGCTGAGCTTGAGTTCGACGGTGTTCGGGTCGCTCGCTTTGACGGAGACGAAGTTGACCAGCGAATCGGCGTCGTGGTACTGCTTCGTGACGAGCTCGTTGATGGACCATGCCACGTCGTCGGCGTCGAGCTTGTCTCCGTTCGAGAACGTCATGCCGTCGTTGAGATGAAACGTGTATGTGGTGCCGTCGTCGCTGACATCCCATGTCTTCGCGATGGCGGGTACGACCTGATTGTGCTCGTCGCGCGCCACGAGTCCCTCGTAGACGTTGCCGATGAGTACCTGGTCGATGGCCGATCCGGCGGTGTTGCGGATGTCGAGGTTGGTGGGCGCGAGTTTCAACCCGATGGTGACCGTATCGTTCGCCTTGGCGCCCGTCGTGTCGTTTTTGCGTCCGGCGAACGCCGCGATGCATCCCGCGACGACGGCGACGACCGCGATCACGGCGACGATGGCGACGATCCACCATGTAGCCCGCCGGTGCCCGGCGGCGTTCTTGGCGCGGCTCTCCAGCTGCGCGTCCATGCTGGCCGCGGCGCTCTCGTTCGTCGCAGCGGTTTCCTGTGTGTTCAGATCTTCGTTGTCGGTTGCGCCGGCGTCGCCGTGCGCACCATGGTTTTCAGTCATGATTCCTCTTCATTTGTATTGTGATACTGCGGCTGGCCGCCCTTGCGGGTCGTCCGCCACAGGACATTGTAGCGTCAGGTCGAACCTGACTCGCGCGGATGCCGCGCTGGCGTTCTATCATGGGTGAAGGCATCCGTTCATGATGCGCCCACGCATCACGATTCATAAGGGGATTCGCATGCTCGTAGCGGTCGACATCGGCAACACCAACATCGTTCTCGGCTTCCTGGACGGCGACGACATCATCGGCACCTACCGAATCACGACGAAATCGAACCACACGTCCGACGAGTACGGCCTGATGATCACGCAGTTCCTCGCGCTGAGCGGTCTGCGTCCCTCTGATATCGATGACGTGATCATCGCGTCCGTCGTGCCGAAGGTCATGCACTCGTTCCGTGCAAGCATCATCAAGTTCCTGAACATCAATCCCATGGTGGTCGGCCCTGGAATCAAAACCGGCATCAACATTCGCATCGACGACCCGAAGTCGCTGGGTTCGGACTGCCTCGCCGACTGCGTGGGCGCGTATTACACGTACGGCGGTCCGGTGCTGGTCGCCGATTTCGGCACCGCCACGACGTTCAACTACGTCAATGACGAGGGCGTGATCACCTGCGGCCTGATCACCACGGGCATCCGCACGGCCGCGGCGGCCTTGTGGGGCGAGACGGCCCAGCTGCCCGAGGTGGAAATCACCAAGCCGAAATCCATTCTCGCCACAGGCACGAAGACCGCGATGCAGGCCGGACTCTACTACAACTTCCTCGGCGGCATCGAACGCACGATCCGGCAGTTCCGCATGGAGCTGGACGAGCCGTTCACCGTCGTGGCGACCGGCGGCCTGGGCCGCGTGTTCAAGGATGACACGGAGCTGATCGACGTGTATGACCCCGAGCTGATCTTCAAAGGCATGGCGCTGATCCACAGCCGCAACTCACATCGCTGAATCGCGCGGGCAGGCACAACGGGTTCGCGTGACCGGCTTCGGCATTGGCCACGCCGGCGCAGGTCATTTGATGGTGAAGCCCTGATTGACGCCGTACTCCTTGAGGTCGCGCTGCCATCCGGCGATGCCGCTCATCAGCGTGATCTTCTTGCCGGGTCGGTCCGGCAGTGTAATCGGACCGCCATCGTCATTGGTCAGTCCTGCGTCCTTGCGCGCCTTGGCCCGGTCGTATGCCTGCTTGGCCGCCGACCACGTGTATGCGTCTGCGGTGGCGCTGCGGAAGTCGCTGCGCGCGTACACTTCGAACGGCAGGTACTGGTATCCGACCGACACGGACTCCGCTGCCTCGGACAGCACCTCGTTGAACCGCTGCCCGCCGAAATACTCCACCTCGACGTGATGCTCGCTGGTGACGGTGGTCTTGTTGAGGAATTCGCCGCTGTTCAACGTCGCATTGTCGGCCGGGAAGGCGCCGCCATCGACGCGGGTCTTGATGCCGGATTTGTTGTGGCAGACATAATCCACGAAACGGAATGCCGCTTCAGGCTTGCGTGTGGTGTGCAGCACGCCCAGCGCGGAGCCGCCGTTCTCGGCATTGGTGACCGTGCCGTCCTGAGTCGGCATGCGCGTGACGCGCCACAGTCCCGATGTGCCCGGCACGTCGGCCAGCAGCAGCGACGGCATCCAAGCTCCGGCGAACACGGAGGCGACCGACCCGTCGCCCAGCGCACGTTTCCAATCCTCGGACCAGACTTTGAGATGGGTGTTGACCAGTCCCTCGTCGATCATGCGCTGCCAGAATTCGGTGAACGTCCTGGTTCCGGCGTCGCCCTTGAGATCGACGGTCACGGTCTTGCCGTCGGATGACGTATGGAAAGGCCGACCGCCCGCGAGCCATATCATCGCATTGTAGAAGCTGGCGTCACCGGCGTCTGCGGCGATGTACACGCCGATGTTCTTCAGCTTTTTCGCGGCCTCGTAATAATCATCCCATGTGGTGATCTTGGTCGCGTCGACACCGGCCTGGCGGAATGCGTCATCGTTGTAGAAGAACGCCATAGGCCCGGAATCCATGGGTAGCGCGTACGTGCGCTGCGCGAGCTGCACCGACGCCCAGGTGCCTGGGGTGAAGAACGAGCTGTAGCTGCCGACACGACCGGTGAGGTCCATCAGCTGGCCGCTCACCGCGTACTGCGGCAGGGCATAGTATTCGAGCTGCACCACGTCGGGCGTGCCGTACCCGTCCTGTATAGCGCTGTTGAGGTGGTCGTAGCCGCTGATGTTGTTCAGCTTCACGCGGACGTCTGGATTAGCCTTCTCGAAATCGGCGATCAGCGTCGTCATGCTGGGTTCCCACGACCAGACGGTGATGACGGTGCGTGTGTCCGGCTGCCCGCAGGAGGCGACCGCCAGCGTCATCGCACAGATCGTGAGCAACGCCGAGATACGCAGGCGCAGCCGCCGCAACCGTGCCGATATCGTCATGTCATCTCCTTAGCGTGCTCGATGTATCGGGAAGAATTCGCTCATCGTAGAGTCTACACGCGCGCTGCAACAGGTGAAGATACGTGAAGGCTCCTCCCTGATGAAGGGCCTTCACACGAGGAGGGGATGACCGAAGGTCACCGTATTCCGGTCATTACCACGCCAGATTGTTTGACTGCGAAGGTTACTTGACGGTGTAGCCCTGATCCTTCGCGTAGTCCTTCAGAGCCTGTTCCCAAGCGGCGACGCCATCGCTCAGCTTCTGGTTGCCGGTGTAGGACTCGCCAAGGTAGTCGCCGAAGATACCGCGGGCCTTGACCTTCGGGTCGCCAGTCAGGTTGATGGTGACCGTCTCGCCTTCGGTGGAGAACGGCGTCGCACTGGCAAGCCAGGTCATCGAGTCGTAGAAGCCGGCGCCACCGGTGTCGGACGTGATGTAGTAGTTGTCGCCAAGGGTGTGAATCTTCTTGGCGCCCTGATAGAACTCGTCCCATGTCTTGTCGCCCTGGCCGGTGTTCACCAGGTTGACATTGATGCCGGTCTCCTTTTTTGAAGTCCTTGGCCACCTGAGTCAGCGTAGGCCCCAAGCCCACACGGTGATTTCCTTGACGTCGCCTTCCTGCTTCGGAGCGGAGCTGCTGCTTGAGTTGCCGCACGCAGCGACGCTGACCAGCATCGCCGCAGCCCGGTAAGCGCCAGCGCCTTCTTTCCCATAAGGCGTATGTCGCGTGTCACCGCAAACATACGCCTTTCCTAAGCCCTTACAGCCCAGTGTTTCCAACGATTATCGTCTGAGCACGACAACGCCCGTCGGATCGATGGTGGCCCGACCGTCGTCGACATGCGCGAGCGAAGCCGCGATGGCCTCCCCTTCAACGTCGACGGTCACCGGTTCATGGGTGCGGTTGAACACGAACTCGAAGTGGTTCGCCGCCGCGGCGTCGGCGCGTTCGACACGCAGCACGCGGCCATCACCGGCGAGGTCCGACAGCCCCATGGAACCCAGCATCGCCGGCAGGCTCTTCGCAAGCCCCTGCCGGCCCAGACGGCATCCGACATATACGGTCCGCCCGTCGCCATACCCGTTGGCCACGATGGCCGGCACCTCGTTCATGCCGGTCCAGCGTTCCGCCTTATAGGAGGCCAGTACCGTGGACGTGTCGGCCGTGGACGTGATCACGTCGGCGAAGTCATGCGCCACCGTGCCATTGTCCAGGTCGAGGTGATCCAATGCGCCCGGCATGTCGTTGCCCATCGGGGCGAACTCTTCGACGCGCACGCCGACGACGTCACGAATCGAGCCCGGGTAGCCGCCAAGCCAGATGTGGTCGTTCTCGTCGCTCAATCCGGTGTAGTACGTCACGAACAACTTGCCGCCGTTCGCCACGAACTCCCGAACCCTGCGGCTCGTCTCTTCGGACAGCAAATACACGCACGGCAGCACGGCAATCTCGTAGGAATCCCAATCGGACCGCACCGGAACCACGTCGGCGGTGATGCCGTTGTCGGCAAGCGCGCGGAACCAATCCAACGGCTCGGTCCAATGATCGACCTGCTGGGTCGGGTTCGCGGTGTACTCGGTGGCCCACTGGGACTCGTAGTCGAACACGACGGCGACCTTGGACTTGACCGTCTTGGTGCCCATCAGACCCTCGTCGGACAGACGTCCCAGATCGGCACCCAGCTCGCACACATCACGGAAGATCTGCGAATCCTCGCCCGCATGCGGCACCATCGAGGAGTGCCACTTCTCCGCGCCGGCCTTGGACTGTCGCCACTGGAAATAGCAGATGGCATCGGCGCCCATAGCGACCTGCGCGAGGGAGTCGCGCACGACCGAGCCCGGCTCCGCACGGTAGTTGATCGGACGCCAATTCACCGCGGAGGTGGAATGCTCCATCTGGAACCACGGTTCCTTGCGTGAAATGCCGTCCATCAGCGACGCGGCGTACGCAACCTCGTCGAAATGGGCCTCGCCCGGCGTGAAGTAGTGGTCGTTGGAGACGAAATCGACCTCCGCACCCCAATCGTCATAGTCAAGCATCGAGCCGCCGGCGGACACCATGAAATTGGTGGTCAGCGGCAGACCCGGCGTGATGGACTCCAGCACGTCACGTTCGGCGATGTAGAGCTCCTTGAGCGCGTCGGAGCTGAACCGCTTGTAGTCGAGCAGCTTGCCCGGGTTCATGAAGTTGCCGTCACCGATGTAGCGAGGCGGGATGATCTCGGAGAAATCATTCATGTGCTGGGCCCAGAACGCTGTTCCCCAGGCCTCGTTCACCGCGTCGATGGTCTTGTAGCGCTTCTTGCACCACTTCTGGAAGGCGCGCATGGCGTCGTCCGAGTAGTCGAAGCGGTTGTGGCAGCCGTACTCGTTGCTCACGTGCCAGGCCACCACGTATGGGTTGCCCTTGTAGTGCTCGGCCATACGACGGCACAGGTTCAGCGCGTACTCGCGGAACACAGGGCTCGTCGGGCGCCAATGCTCACGGGCGCCCGGCCACACGGTGTCGCCGCGCTCGTCCTTCCACAGCACCTCCGGATGGGCCTGGGTCAGCCACATCGGCGGGGAGGCGGTGGCGGAGGCGAGGTCTACAGCGATGCCCGCCTTGCCGAGCTTATCGATGGCACGGTCCAGCCAGTCGAAATCGTACTTGCCTTCCTCCGGCTCGATCTTCGCCCATGAGAAGATGCCGACTGATACAAGGTTGACGCCGGCCTTCTTCATCAGACGGATATCATCGTCCCAGACCTCCTCCGGCCATTGGTCGGGATTGTAATCACCGCCATACCAGAGACGGGATTCGGCGCCCTTCAGCGGCTGCGGCCAACTGTGCTTTCTGCGTTTACTCATGTTCCGCTCCATTACTTGTTCATTGTCTGACGCCCCCGGCCGAACCGTCGCATCGACGAAAAATCAACTGTGACATGCGATGCGGGCTGGTGCCATATCGCGCCAGCCCGCATCGCACACGGTGAGCGTCCCTCCATATCATATACATGTTCCGTATGGAGAGCCAGCCGCTAGGCGCACGTCAAGACCGTCAGACGAACGTGACGCATGCTGCAAGCGGACACTGACCCTCCCGCGAGATCACTCCTTGACGGCGCCGGCGGCGAGGCCGGACTGCCAGTACTTCTGCAGGCACAAGAACGCGATGACCAGCGGGATGATCGTGATCAGCGAGACCGTGATGACCAGGTTCTGGATGGCTTGGCCGCCCGCAGTGGACGCTTGGTCCTTCCACTGGTTCAGACCGATGGTCAGCGGGAACCAGTCCGGGTCCTTCAACATGATCAGCGGCAGGAAGCAGTCGTTCCACGTGGCAACGATCGTGAACAGGGCCGCCAGCGCGATGCCCGGCACCGAGATCGAGCCGATGATCACCGCGGACACGGCCTTGCGGCCCGGGAAGCGGAACTTCGTCAAAGCGTAGCCGCCCATGATCGCCAGCAGGGTCGCACCGCTCGCGCCCACCACCACGTAGATCAGCGTGTTGACCAGCCAGCGCGCGAAGATGCCGTCGTCATAGGTGAACACCGTCACGATGTTGTCCCACAGCGCGAACGTCTTGCCAAAGCCCAGGCCGAACGCGCCCGTGAAGTCCGATTGGGTCTTCGTCGCGTTGATGAGCATGGAGACGAACGGGAACAGGCAGCAGACCGCGAAGATCGGCACGATGAACACGAACACCAACGCGAACGGCCACATGAACTTCCAACCACGCCAATCCCGCTTGTGCTTATTCACACGAGCCAAAGGCGACACACTCACCGATGTCATGCCCCTCTCCTTCGAAGGACTCGAAGCGAAGCACACCGCACAGAACTTGCCACAACGCAACAGCTCATTGAACTTGTTCCGCGAAATGCACCCTCTATAAATGTTTGCGTTACCATAATATCAACATTGTTGGAATTGTCCACTTGAGGGTACGGCAAGTCATCAGGAAATGGTCTATACTGATGGTAACCAAAACATAGAAATGCCAAGAAAAACAAAGCAGGAACCATGGATCATTCGCAACCCGCTTCCATGCAGGACGTGGCGAAAGCCGCCAGCGTGTCGCCCCAGACGGTCTCACGAGTCGCCAACGGAAGCAATGCCGTCCGGCCGGAAACACGGCAGCGTGTGGAAGCCGCCATGGCCAAACTGGGTTACCGGCCCAACTATGCGGCCAGGGCGCTTAAGCACGGCAAGTTCAAGGATGTCGGCGTCGTGCTGTTCAACATGCTCACCTATGGCAACGCGCGTATCCTCGGCGGCATCGCCGACGCGGCGAACAGCAATGGTTACGCCATCACGATGCAGTCCTTCGGACGCAATCGGGAACGCACCCTGCATGCCGCCATCGAGCGTATGAAGCAGCTTCCCGTGGACGGCGTCATCGCCGTCATGGAGGAGCACGTGACGGACTTCTCGGAGTTCCGCCCGCCCAAGGAGCTGCCGGTCGTCATCATCTCCGAGGATCCCGCGAACTACTGCCCCACCATCGATGCCGACCAGTACGGCTGCTCAGCCGCCGTCGTGGACTATCTGCTCAGCAAGGGGCACAAGACCGTCTACCACATCGCCGGGCCGTCCTCATCGCGAGCCGCGGAAAGCCGCGCGCAGGGGTGGCACGACACGCTCGACCAACTGGGGCTGCGCATCCCTCCGACCTATATGGGCGACTGGGAGGCGGACAGCGGATATCAGGCCGGACTCGCGCTGGCTCACGACCCCGATTGCACCGCGATCTATGCGGCCAACGACCAGATGGCGTATGGCGCGATGCTCGGATTGCAGGCCGCCGGCAAACGCGTGCCGGAAGACGTCAGCATCGTCGGAGTGGACGATTCGCTGAGCGGGACGATTCCACGGCTGTCGCTGACCACCATGCGCATGAAATTCAACGACATCGGACGCGAGGCGTTCTTCATGACCAAGCGTCTGTGCGAGGGCCTTCGAGTGCCTTCGGGCGTGAAGACCGTGGTTCCCGCGGAGCTGGTGGAACGCGGGTCGGTGCGCGACCTGGAATCCTAGACGACGAATCTCAAGCGATAATGGCTTCGGTCTCGCCGGTGTCGAACGGGCGAGACCGAGGTCATTATCCGTTCAGCGTCGGCGATTCGTCAGAGGTTCGCCGGCTACATAACGCCTTACGTTCTCCAATGCGATACATCCGGTCGATGCCTTCCGCCGTGCGGGTCGGGTCACGACGCACTCCCAGCGTGTTCGCGCCCATGGCCTTGCATATGCTGGCGGAATGCGAGCCGATGTCCCCGGTGCCGACCACCAGCACCGTGGAGCCGCGCACGCTCAGCGCACGGCCGACATCGTGCCATCGCCGCTCCCCTTGTTGACGGGCATATATCGACATTGTAGGCGCACGGAATATTGCCGCGACGCCGGTGATAAAAATGACGATGCGCCGGCCCGTCTTTTCTAGGAGACGGGCCGGCGCATCAGACGGCCGGAGAACCGATGTTACCGGTTGGACTTACGCTTGGCTTCAAGCGTCACGACCGCACCCGCTACCATCGCGAGCGCAGCGAAGACAACGCCCATTGTGGAGGCGCCGGTCTTTGCGATCACGTCGCCGGGCTTCTTGCCATCACCGGGCTTCTTGCCATCACCGGGCTTGTTGCCTTCACCAGGCTTCTCACCTTCACCGCCGGGGGTCGTCGGCTTGGTCTTCAGCGCGTCGATCGCCGCAGACAGAGCCGCCTCGGCGGCATCGACATCATCCTGGCTCACCTTGTCGTCGTCATAGACCTTGAGCGCTGCGGCGAGCTTGTCATCAAGCACCTTGAGCGACTCGTCCGTATAGGCGGAACGGTCGATCGCCTGAGCCTTGGTGATCGTGGCGTGCAGCTTGTCCTTGTTGACTTCGGTCGGAGGCTTCTCGCCACCCTTCTTGGTGAACGTCAGCTCATACGTGACTGGGGACGTCACACCATCCGGGAAGCGGTATCCGTCGGCGGGCTCGGCGGTGACCGTGACGGTCACGTCCTCATCGCCCACGTTCACTACGGAACCAGCGGCCAACACCTTGCCGTCGACCTTGTACACGACTCCCTTGATGTCGGGGATGGTGTATGTATCGGCATCATCGTCCACTGTCGGCTTCTGCGGGGTGGCGACCTTGTCCTCCTCTACGGCCGTGGGCAGCAACTCGACATTCATTTCCGCCGCGGAGCCGAAGTTCGATCCGGAATAATCGGTCTTGATGACGAACTTGACGTACCGTCCGTTCTTGGGGGTCAGCTTGATGCGCTGCGTGTAGGCGACGTTCTTCAACGTGCCCGAGGCCACAGGGGCTCCAAAATCGTTGGGATCGTCGGAGACATACACCTCGTAATCCTTGGCGGCACCGTTATTGTTGCCGTCGATACGGGCGAGGTAGTCGAAGTAGGCGACGTTCTCACGCGATTCGCCGAGATCGAGAGTCACCCAATGCGGGGCGGACGCGGTGGTCGGGCTGTACTGGGAGTGCCAGCTCGTCGACGAGTCGCCGTCGAGCGCCCTCGCCGCCTCTGCGCCGGAGTTCTGCGACGACTGGGCGTGCACGCTGATCTCATCCTGCGGGACATACACGCGGGAGGCCGGTGCAGTGGCGGAATCGGCCACGACCCAGCCGGCGTCGTCCTTGCCGAGCGCCTTCAGCGCCTGCTTCAGCGTCAGCCCGGCGGTCATGCCGTCGAAGCTCGCGGTGGTGGCTTTGTCGCTTTCGCCGTATGTCGTCACGGTGATGGGCTCGTCCTTGGTGCCGTAGCCGAAGACGGCGAAGTCCCCGGTCAGCTCGGTGCCCGCCTTGACGAAGATCACGGAGCCTGGCGCGACGGTCACATCGTGCAGCTGCTCGATCGACGTCATGGGCTTGTCCTTCGTGAATCCATCTCCCGCGGTCTGCGCCGTCGGATCGATGTAGTAGGCGCGGGCGCCGGTCTGAATCTCGGATTCGGTGTGGAACACCTCAAGACGGCTCAGACGCACCGGACCGCGGGAGGAGTTGACCACCAGACGGATGGCATCGATGTTCTGGGACGTGAAGCGAAGGTCGCGCTGCTGCCCGACCGTCGTCATAGTCGCCAGATTCGTCCATGTTCCATTGACTCGTCCCTGCAGAGCGGCGCTTTCGATCTGCTGGCCGGCATTGCGCACGTCCTCGGAGATCTTCACTGCATCCACGGCGACAGTGCTGCCCAGATCGATGGTGTACGTCGGCGTATTGCCCACGGCCTTGTCGGAGGAGAGCTTCGAACCGTCGGTCAGCTTCGGGGCCGCTACCGCGGTGTCGTTCGCGGACGCGGCGACGGTCGCGCTCTTGCCCAGGGCAAGATCGGTGCCGTAGCGTCGGGCGAGCTCCTCGCCCAGCCCCTTAAGTCCCGCGGCATCCGCATCGGCGAGCTTGCCGGTATCGGACGGTGGGACGTTCAGCAGATACTGCGAGTTGCGTCCCGTGGACTGCTCGTAGTACTTCACGACTTCGGCTACGGACGCCGGCGATTGGCTGGCATGGTAGAACCATCCGGGCCGGTTCTTGGCGTCGACTTCGGCCGGATACCAGTGCAGCTGGTTGGCGGCGCCGCTGCGGATCTCGGACAGCACGCTCGACATGCTGCCAAGCTTACCGTCGGCGGCCATCTGGCCAGGCTTGAGCGACACCTTGTCCACGCCGTCGTTGTATGCCGCCTGCGGGCTCCACTCGGTCTGACGGGCCCAGCCGTCCTCGTTGCCCACCCATCGGGCATCGTATGCGGCGTTGGCCTGAATTGCCTGGGGCTGAAGCCGGCGGATCATCTCATAGAACACGCCATAGTCGTAATGCTCAGTGCCTGCGGTGTTGCCTTGGGCACCGTCGAACCAGACCTCGGAGATGTCGCCGTACTCAGTCAGCAGCTCATAGAGCTGGTTGAGCATGTAGGCGCCGTAATCCGTGGCCTTGTACTTGAACGTGGGCAGTTTGCCGGAAGCCACCTTGCCGGCGCGGTCGTCGTTCTCCACCAGCGTGGGGATCGTGCGCTCGACGCGTGCGGAGTTGTTGCCCCAGACGCCCTTCTTCTCCATGTAGGAATCGGCCGGCGAATAGTAGATGCCGACCTTCAGGCCGTACTTCTTCGCCGAGGCGACAATCTTGCGGAACAGGTCCTTCTCCCCCGTGCGCTTGGCGACGGCGGTGTTTGCCCAGTCGTGCTCGGTGTTGTACCGCGAGTCGTACAGCTCGAAGCCGTCATGGTGCTTGACCGTCACCATGATCATCTTGAAGCCACCGTCGGCGAAGGACTTCGCCCACTGGTCGGTATCGAGGCCGGTCGGGTCGATGCGGGAGGGATCCTCGTTACCGTGACCCCACTCCTGGTTGTAGTACGTGTTGATGCCGTAATGGAGGAATCCGATCTGACCCCAGTCGATGTAGTCGGCCTGCCCTTCGGTCGGACGCAGCTTGGACAGCTTGGTCTTAAGCGCAGCCTCGCACTCGGCGGGCTCCACGTCGAAGGTATTCGCCTCCTTGATGCCCGACGTGTCGCAGCTGACCTGAGAGTAGACCAGCTTGAATTCGTTGGTGGTGAAGTTCGCGGAGGTTTCGGCCAGGCGGATCTCGCTCAGCGAGCCGACGAAGCCGCGGCTGAGCGCGGCGGAATGCACGTCGTTGCCGAAGCCGACCTTGCCCTTGATGTTCGAATTCAGGTAAGCCAGACCGGTGATGTCCTTGGTCTGGGCGTCGCCGCCATCCACGCGCATGACGAGCTTCGCGCCGGTGCCGGCCTCATTGGGCACATACGCCACCGACACGACGTGCTCCGCACCCGTGGCGGCCGCGGACTCGATCTTGTGGTCGGTCCAATTATCGCCGGACTTGGTGGAGGCGCCGAACACGAGCTTGTTCGACTCGTAGCGCAGGAACAGGTTGCCGCCCGCGCCGAACAGGGTCTGGTTGTCGCCGGTCTGCGTCGGGGTGAAGCGCAGCTCCGCGACCAGCGGCGTGGTAATGGCCTCGTTGTCACCGAGGGTGAAGTCCATGGGCGTGAAATCGAATCCGGCCGTGCCGCCGGCCAGCGTGACGGCGGAGTTCGAGATGGACGGATTGGCCGAGCGCGACACCAGCGAGCCCAGCATCTGCTCGCCGCTCGCCGCGGTATATGAGGTGCCGCTGAACGTGCCGTTGAAATTGACATGCAGCAGCTGGGATGCGTCAAGAATCTCCCACGGGGCGTCCGAATCGGCGACACGCACGCGGAACACGTCACCGGCAAGACCGCGGCTCGCCGCACCGGAAGCGGGGTTCACCTCGTAGCCGATCCCGAACTTGTTCCCGACGGAATCGCTGACGGCCGCGAGCTCGCCGGCCGCGGAGGTGGCGGTCTCGCCGGCCACGCCATCCACCTTCAACTGCAACGTCGAGGCAGCGTCGTCGGCTCCCGGCAGATATGTCAGCTGGATGATGTGCTTCACATTGTTGGAAGGCAGCGTCACGGACTTCTTGTAGTCGTTCCATGTATTGCCGGAAGGGTTCGTGGAGAAGCCGTATTCGAGGTTGCTGCCGTTCGCCCGCACGAAGATGTTGCCCATGGCGGAGAACAATGTGGCGAGGTTGCTGGGCGTCTGCTTCGTACGGTATTCCATTTCGGCGCGGAATCCCTTGTTCGCCTTCCCGCTCGCGCTGAAGCTCGCGATCGAGGTGAAGGTCACGCCGTTGGTGCCGCCAGCGAGGGTGATGCCGCCGCCGTCAAGCTTGGTCGGTATGCTGCCGTGCTTGGTCACGGAGCCCCTCGCCACCTCGTCGCCACCTGTGGTGTAGGTGTCTTCAGCGAACGTGCCGCCGAACGACACATCGAGGTATTCCGTCGGATTCGCCGCCACCGCGACGTTCGGCAATGCCACGAACGCGAGCGCCGAGATCGCTATCAATGCGGTGAGTCTGCGCAGCCACGAACGCGAGCATCCTCTTGATGCTGTGTGTAGCATATTTCAATCCTCTATGATTTTGAACATTCTTGTACTTCTTGCCGGAATCTTTGCCCCGGAGGCACGATATCGTTCCGCCAAGTGCTCAGATCCCTGCAGACAGTCTATCAGATCAGGCTGATTTAAGGTACCCTATGCAGGAGTTCGACATATGACGATGCCGGAGAGCATTGGACTCTCCGGCACCGGTCATGTTCAGCCCCTACGGCGCTTGATGGTCAGCAGCACCGTCGCAGCGCTGGCGAGCGCCATGACCGCGACCGATATCGCGGTCACGTTCACGCCGGTCGCCGACAGCGGAGGCTTGGGTTTGTCGCAGGTCTCATACCCATGATCGCTGGTTCTCGCATAGTACGTCGCACACATTATCATCACCTCGTCAATCGCTCCGTATCGCAACGCCATCGTCGCAGCGCAAGCATACCGCGGAACAACAAAAGTGGTCCCGCCGCCAAGCGGCAGAACCACTTCATGCATTCCACGCGCCCGTGCGTCACGCAGCGGGCGCGGTCGGCTCACCACGGCATCACGCCTTGGCGACCTCCACACCCAGCTCGGCGCCTTCCTTCACCGCGAAGGAGGTGGCCAGCGTCTCATGGGCGATCAGATCGCGGAACCGCTCGACATCGGCCACATTG
>OBVA01000211.1_pt1 | contig 28396 bp, 30 predicted proteins | sample 1495021 | NCBI WGS metagenome assembly OBVA01 (sample SAMEA2579965, study PRJEB22360) | human gut metagenome | biome: human gut; feature: human-associated habitat; material: faeces | place: Denmark | collected 2008/2010
CTTCGCTGCGGGCTCCGCGCCGTTCATCGCGCTGGACGCGATAAAGGCCTGCGTGGGCGTGGGTCTTGCCAAGGCCGTGCGAGCCGCCGTTCCGAGCCTGGCCGCGTAGCGCGTCACCGCTGGCGAGCCCGGGGTGTGCAGCGCGTAGCAGCTGAAGTGTCTCTCACCTGCGGTTATGCATAACTTGTGAATGAATGCTCGATCTCTCGAAGAAATTTGAAATTAGTTCTTGCGCATATACCTTTGCTCCCGTATAGTTCTTCCTTGCGCGAAGGCGCTGCAGGCATTCATTGGGATGTCGTCTAATGGCAGGACAGCGGATTCTGGTTCCGTCAATGGGGGTTCGACTCCCTCCATCCCAGCCATCGCCTGCGTTGCACCACATGGCCCGTTCGTCTAGCGGTTCAGGACGCCGCCCTCTCAAGGCGGAGATCACCAGTTCGAATCTGGTACGGGCTACCAAGAGTTTTCGGGACACTCCGATAGTCCCATTATATATGGCCCGTTCGTCTAGCGGTTCAGGACGCCGCCCTCTCAAGGCGGAGATCACCAGTTCGAATCTGGTACGGGCTACCAAATGTTTGCAGGTCAGGGATTCGTCTCTGGCCTGTTTTCGTTTCTGTCTGGGCGCTTCACGTACTCTGTCGGTGTCTTGCCGGGCATCGGTTATGTGCCTTTGTGTAACTGATAACCTCGTAGCTCTCGACCCGCTATAATTACGTGAAGCCTATGCAGATAGCGTGACCAAATTGCGTGACCATGGGCGGCACGACGTCCAAGGAACGAAAGGGAATAAGAATGGCAATCACACCCGCAGAAATCGACCAGCTCACCTTCTCTCCCTCCAAGCACGGCTATGACACCGACGAGGTTGACAACTTCCTCGAGCGCCTTTCTGGCGAGGTCGACGCGATGCTCCAGAAGATCGCAGACCTCAAGGGTCGCCTGAACGCCTCCGAGCAGCAGCTTGCCGCCGCCCAGGCCCAGGTTGCCCAGCTCCAGAACCAGCAGGCCGCCGCTCCCCTCGCCGAGACCCCGGCTGCCGCTCCCGTCGCCACCGCCGCCTCCGAGAGCCAGATCTCCAAGGTCCTCATCGTCGCACAGCAGTCCGCTGACCGCATGGTCGCCGAGGCCCGTGACAACGCTGAGAAGATCCGCAACGACGCTGACCAGAAGGCCCGCGAGGTCATCCGCCAGGCCCTTGCCGAGAAGCAGAGCGAGCTCGACGAGATGGATCGCCTGAAGGCCTCCCGTGAGGAGTTCCGCGACCAGTACAAGGCCCTCCTCCAGCACTTCATGGATGACGCCGACAACGCGTTCTCCAACCAGTTCGCCGCGTCCGCCCCGACCGGCTCCGCTGCCATTGCCGCTCCGGCCGCCCCGGCCACGCCTGCCGCCGACGCGGATGCCACGCAGCTTGCCCAGCCGGCTCAGCTGCCCATGTCCGGCGTTGACGTCGATGATCTGGACTAGTTCTTAGGCCGTTGTCTCTGTTTGGGCGGGTCCCGTTTGGGGCCCGCCTTTTTCGTATGTCCGAGAGGAGAGACGAGATGCTACTCAAGGAGTTCTGCGCGGAGAACATGGAGCGCGTGCCTGACGCCATCGATGCAGGGGCGAAGCGGATCGAGCTCTGTGACAATCTTGCGTGCGGGGGCACGTCGCCCTCCGTGGGCGTCGTCCGTGCCGCCTCGCGCCTATGCCGCGAACACGGCGCCACCCTCATGGCGATGGTTCGCCCGCGTGGGGGAGACTTCGCCTATAGCGCAGACGAGCTCCGGATGATGGACGACGACATCGTCTCCCACGCGTGCTCTGGCGTTGACGGCGTCGTCTTTGGCTGCGCGCGTGACGGACGCCTCGACGTGGACGCGACGGAACACCTGCTCTCGACGGTGCGCTCGTGCGCGGGTGGGTCCCTCGAGGTCACTTTCCACATGGCGTTTGACGATATTACGCCGGACGAGCAGCTTGACGCCATCGGCTGGCTCGCCGCTCATGGCGTCACGCGGATTCTCACGCACGGCGGCCCTGCCGGTACGTCGATCGGGGAGAACCTCCCGCGCTTGCGCGCCTACGTCAATCGTGCCGCCGGCCGGATCGGCATCCTTCCCGGCGGTGGCGTCACCTGGGAGAACTGCGAGGAGCTCGCCCGTGCCCTCGGCGTCTCCGAGGTCCACGGCACGAGGGTGGTCCGCCTCTAGCATCTGAGGCCTCGTGGTGCGTCCGCCTGATACTCTCGCGCCGTTGCCGCACGCGTCCGTCTGGTGCCCGCATGTCGCGTCGCACGTGGCTTTCCGGCGCGCGCACAGAAAGAGGCGCTCCTCCGGTGGTCCGGGGGAGCGCCTTGGTCTTCAGTACGAGGTGGGCCTATGAGCCGGGTTCTGTCTAGGACGACCATTTATCTACGACCAACGTTGCCGTTGGCCTCTAGCGCGCAACCCGAGCGCGGTGCGGGCAACACCATGGCGCTCCTATTTGCGCTTGCTCCGGATGGGGCTTGCCAAGCCGCCGTGTCGCCACGACGCTGGTGGTCTCTTACACCACCGTTTCAGCTTTTCCCTTAACGGGCGAACCCGCCAGTGGGAGTCTTCTTTTCTGCGGCGCTTTCCGTCGGGTTACCCCGCCTGGCCGTTAGCCAGCATCCTGCCCTGTGGAGCCCGGACTTTCCTCATGACCTGCGATCGCTCACAGGCCCCGCGGTCGTCTAGCCCACCTCGCGGAAGCGATTGTAGCACGTGCTGACTTCCGGATTGCGAAGGCTTCCGGAAACACAAAGCTGGTATAGTGGCGGGCAAATTCTCTCGCGCGTGGGGGCGCACGAGGCATAGCGAAGCCTTACCAGTGCCCGATTTGCGCATACAGGAGGTTAGCTATGTCGATGAGTTTCAAGCGTCGCCTGCCCATCCCGCAGGAGATTCGAGAGGGTATGCCCCTCTCTCCCGAGCTCGCCGCCAAGAAGGTCGCCTTTGACGAGAAGGTTGCCCGCGTCATCACCGGCGAGGACCCGCGCAAGCTCCTCGTCATCGGTCCGTGCTCTGCGGATCGCGAGGATTCCGTGCTCGAGTACGTCACGCGCCTGGCAAAACTCGCGGAGGACGTCGAAGATCGTCTCGTCATCGTCCCTCGCGTCTATACCGCAAAGCCCCGCACCAAGGGCACCGGCTACAAGGGCCTTCTCCACAGTCCCGATCCGGACGCCAAGGCAGACGTCCTCGAGGGTGTGAAGGCCATCCGCCACATGCACCTCGCGGTGGCGGAGGAGACCGGCTTCTTCACGGCTGACGAGATGCTCTACCCCTCCAACTACCAGTACCTCTTCGACCTGCTCGCCTACGTCGCCGTGGGCGCCCGCTCCGTCGAGAACCAGGAGCACCGTCTCGTCGCCTCCGGCGTCTCCGTGCCCGTTGGCATGAAGAACCCCACCGCCGGATCGACCACGGTCATGCTCAACTCCATCTACGCCGCCCAGGCTCCGCAGGAGTTCATCTATCGCAACTGGGAGGTCACCACGCAGGGCAACCCGCTCGCCCATGCGGTCCTCCGCGGCTACATCGGCCTTGATGGTCGCAACTACCCCAACTACCACTACGAGCACCTCGAGCGCCTCGCCGAGCGCTACACGAGGGAGAACTACGCCAACCCGGCCGTCATCGTCGACTGCAACCATGACAACTCCGGCAAGCGCCCGTTCGAGCAGTTCCGCATCTGCAAGGAGGTGCTCGACTCCTGCCGACGCAGCGAGTCGATCAGCAACATCGTGCGCGGCTTCATGGTCGAGTCCTACCTCGAGGACGGCAGCCAGCCCGTCGACGGTGGCGTCTACGGCAAGTCGATCACCGACCCGTGCATCGGCTGGGATAAGACCGAGTACCTCGTGCGCGAGCTCGCCGAGAGGGCGTGACCGGGGATCGTTTGCCCCTAACTCATGCGCCTCTCTGATGCCGATATGCAAATTGGTCTATCTGTCAGCGAAATGTCGGGGATAAGCAGTTAATTAATCGCTACCATGTTATGAAACCCAATCACAACGCCTCACAGGAGAGACATGGTCGAGCTAACCCATACCATTAAGGACCCAATGGGTCTTCACTCTCGCTCCGTGATGCTTATTGCCGGCGAGGCCGCGCGGTGGGAGAGTGCCTACACCGTAAGCCATTCGGACCACTCCGCTGACGGCGAGGACGTGATCGGTCTCATGGGCCTGGGGGCCCACCTCGGCGACACCATCACCGTCAAGATTGATGGCCCGGATGAGGCGGATGCCTCTGAGTTCATGGCGCATCTCCTCCGGAGGCTCTAGTGGCGAAGGCCAAAGCCAAGACAGGGTCTGCTGATGCGACGTCGGGCGCCAACGCGGCCGGCGCCGCATCGTATCTGACGCTAGCGGTAGATGAGGTCTCGACGGCGGAGTTCGTTGACCGCAAGAGCCGCTTTATCGCACACCTGACGCATGTCGAGAACGAGGGCGAGGCAAACGCCTTCATCGAGAGTATTCGCCGCCAGCACTACGACGCTCGCCACAACGTTCCCGCCTGGATCCTGGCGGATGGCACGGAACGCCAGAGCGATGACGGGGAGCCCCAACGCACGAGCGGCATGCCTGCGCTCGAGGTCCTTCGCGGGTCGGGTCTCAGGGATTGTTGCTGCGTGGTGACGCGCTACTTTGGCGGCACGCTCCTGGGCCCCGGCGGGCTCGTCCGCGCGTACACGACGGCGACGCAGCGCGCGGTCGAGGCTGCGCGCGAGGCCGGGCTTCTCGTGGAGAAGACGCTCGTTACCGTCGTTGAGCTGACGATTCCCTATGCCATGCACGATCGCGTGCGTGACCTCGCAGAGCGCTCCGGCGCGCATGACCGAGGGTCTGAGTACGGGGCGGATGTGACCATCACGCTCGCGTTTCGCGCGGGTGAGGAAGCGGCGTTCGTTGACGCTATGCGCGAGATGGCCGCGGGCCGGGACCTCTGCCGCGTGAGCGAGCCGAGCTTCTCCGTGTTCTAGGGTGCGTGTGAACGTGCACTCAGGTGCGCGCGGGTGCGGATGCGTGGGCTCGCGCGGGTGCCAGACATCGGGCGCCGGACGCGCTTTGCCGTCCCGCTAGGCCTTGTCACCCTGCGAGAGCGTGGCGATCTGATTCTCGAGCGCGCCGGCGTCGCCGGTGAAATGGTGCGTCCACATGCCGGCGGCTCTGGCGCCCCGGCAGTTGTCAAGGTTGTCGTCGACGAAGAGGCATTCCTCGGGCGCGAGGTCGTAGCGGTCGCACAGGACGCAGAAGATCGCGGGGTCGGGCTTCATGAGGCGCTCCTCCGCGGAGACGACCACGCCGTCAAGGATGGGACGCGCGGGTGCGCGGTCGAGTTGCTCGAAGATCCTGTCCGAGGCGTTGGAGAGCACGTAGACGCCAAAGCCCGCGGCGTGCAGGCGACGCGCGAGGTCGTTTGTCGCCTCGAGAGGGCGTGAGAGCTCCGGCCAGTGGTCAAAGCAGCTATAGAGGTTGGGGAGGAGCCGCTCCGGGATGTGGGCCTCCGCCACGCGCAGCATCGTGGCGTGGTTGATGGTGCCCGAGTCGAGCAGCGCCCACTCCGTACGGCCGAAAAGCGCAGCGTAGAGCAGGTCTGCGTCCTCCTCGTCCTCCGTGAAGGCACTTGCGAACTCATGGCCGTCGAAGGTCATGAGGACGTTTCCCATGTCGAAGATGATGTTCCTGAGCAATGCCATGCGGACCCCGTTCTCAAGGGAACTGTGGCTGCAATTGTGCGTCATGCGCCTCGCTGGGTCTCGCGCGGCACCCGCCATCGCACGCGATTTCAGCGATGCTCCACGTTCCACCCGCCGAACTTGTCAGCTCTTTGTAAGGCATACGTAAGCGAATCCCCCGTCTTTGGTGCACAATAGCGTGTATGTCTGTCAAGAAGGGGGATAGCTTGGACGTCTCGTTCGCGCACTTCATGGGGCAGGTTCTCACGAGCCCGCCCCTTGCGCTCACTACGCTTCTCACGCTCGGCGTCATCTTCGTTAACGGATGGACTGACGCTCCCAACGCAATTGCCACGTGCGTCACCACGCGCTGCATGCGCGTGAAGCCCGCCATCGTCATGAGCGCCCTGCTCAACTTCCTCGGCGTCCTCGTGATGACGAAGATCAACGCGAGCGTCGCCTCGACCATCTCCAACATGGTCGACTTCGGCGGCAACACGGAAGCTGCGCTCGTAGCGTTGTGCGCCGCGCTATTCTCGATTGTCGTGTACAGCGTGGGTGCCTCGGTGTTCGGCATTCCCACGTCTGAGAGCCACAGTCTCATCGCCGGCCTCACCGGCGCCGCCATCGCCATCCAGGGCGGCCTGGACGGCGTGAACGGCGAGGAGTGGATCAAGGTCATCTATGGCCTCGTCATGAGTCTGTTCTTCGGCTTTGCCATCGGCTGGCTCGTCTGCAAGCTCGTGACCATCGTCTTCGCCGAAGCGGACCGCCGGAAGACTGATGGCTTCTTCCGCTATGCCCAGATCTTCGGTGCCGCTGCCATGAGCTTCATGCACGGTGCCCAGGATGGCCAGAAGTTCATCGGCGTTCTGTTCCTTGGCGTGGCGTTCTGCGGCGGTCAGTCGAGCGTCGAGGGCGTCGTCATCCCCGTGTGGCTCATGATGCTCTGCTCGATCACGATGGGCATCGGCACGAGCGTCGGCGGTGAGCCCATCATCAAGAGCGTGGGCATGGACATGGTCAAGCTCGAGAAGTACCAGGGCTTTGCCGCGGACCTCGCGAGCTCGCTCTGCCTGCTCATCATGACCGAGCTCGGCATTCCCGTCTCCACCACCCACACCAAGACGAGCGCGATCATGGGCGTCGGCGCTGTGAAGCGCCTCTCAGCCATTAACTTTGGCGTCGTGAAGGATATGATGCTGACCTGGGTCTTCACGTTCCCGGGCTGCGGCCTCATCAGCTTCGCCATGGCCAAGCTGTTCATGTTCCTGTTCTAGGTTGCATTCGTCAGGGCGGCAGCCCGTTGCCGCCCGTCGTCCCCTGCCGGCGGGCCCGGCGCTATTCCGCGGGCGCCGCGGCTTGCACATCAAGTACCGTCTCCGGCGTTGTCGCCGCTAGCTCACCCCAACGTCCCCAATCGAGAGGAACCGACATGGCTCGTAAGAGCGACTCCTTCTACTTCGACAACTACAACTCCTGCGCTGACAACATCTGCAAGGCCGCGCACCTGCTCGAGGGCATCATGCGCGACTACAATCCCGCGGAGCTCGAGAAGCACATGGACGAGATGCACGAGATCGAGCAGTCCTCCGACGACCTTCGCCACGGCATGATGGACACCCTCCTCAAGGCCTTCATCACCCCGATCGAGCGCGAGGACCTCGCAAGGCTCAGCTCCAGCCTCGACGATGTCACGGACTACATCGAGGGCGTCCTCCATCGCCTTTACTACGACAACATCCATGAGCTCACGCCCGGTGCGCTCGAGATGGTGACGATGCTCGTGAAGGCTGCCGAAGAGGTTCGCAACATGATTGCCGAGCTTCCCAACTTCAAGAAGCCGGAGTCCCTCCACGAGCACGTCGTCTCGATCAACACTCTCGAGTCCGTGGGCGACGAGATCTTTCTCCGCATCATGCGCGAGCTCCACACGACCGAGACCGACCCCCTCCGCGTCCTCGGCATGCGAGAGATCTACACCATCCTCGAGAGCTGCCTCGACGCGTGCGAGCGCGTCGCCGACGGCGTCGAGGGCATCATCATGCAGAACAACTAGGTGTTGCCTTGGTTCGCCTGTTCGCATCAGACCTTGACGGGACGCTGCTGGGCGCCACGCATTCCGTGACGCGCCCGGTGGCGGCCTCGATCCGCCGCGTGGTGGAAACCGGCGCGCGCTTCTCCATCGCCACGGGGCGGACGTTTCGCTCTCCCTCTGACTTTGGCTTTGGGGACCTCCCGTGTGACGTCGTCTGCGCGAACGGCTCGATCATCCTCTCGAGGGAGGGCGAGGTGCTGCGATTCGCCACGCTCGACCCGGCGTTTGTCGAGGAAGCGCTCGCGGCGTTTCCCGAGGCGCCGTTTCTGTGCATCGGTAGGCGCCACAGTTACGTCTGCACGTCTCGCCAGGCATATGACGCGGAGTACGTTGCCCATGGCCTCGTGACGCGTGCCAAGGATTACGTTCGCCTGCGCGCAATGCACGCGCCCGGAATGCGCGCGGCGGACGAGATGCTCTATGATCAGACGCCCGCCACCATCCTCGAGAACGAGATCTGCAAGATCAACTGTCGCACGACGGACCCTGGCCTCATTCGCGAGCTCGATGCCTTCTTTGCGGAACGCTCTGACAAGGTGGTCAACGCCCCCTTCAACCCCAGCATGTTCGAGGTTACGCGCGCAGACATCGACAAGGGCGAGGCGATCGCCTGGCTTGCGGCCAACTATGGCATCGGGGAGGCCGAGGTTGCCGTCTACGGAGACGGCGGCAACGACATCGCCATGCTCGAGAGGTTCGCGCCCTACGGGCACGCGTACGCGCCCTATGGCGCCTGCGATGACGCGAAGCGCGCTGCAAACGAGGTCATTGGTTCGAACGTCTTCTACGCCGTGCCGAGGCACATGGTGCGAACGCTTCGCGGCAGCGTGAGCTAGGTCGCGCGCACACTCGGGTACCTTGTGTAGAGATGTTGAGCGATAAACAAGCTCTGCTATGATGCTCGAGACGGATCAGAGAGAGGAAGGCCGATGGCCGAGAATAACACGGATGGCGAGCGCTTCCAGGAGTTCGTTCGCCTTATCTCCTCGACGGAGAAGGAGATTCGGCGCATCCGTGCGGTGGAGTGCGAGCGCCTGGGGCTTCGTGGCGCGGACCTCATGTGTCTTTACTACCTCGGTCGTTCCTCCACGGGCATGACGGCGGTAGAGCTCGCCCGCACGGCGGGCGTCACTCGCGCCGCCGTGTGCCGTACGATCGCGAGTCTCGGCGAGGCCAAGCTCGTCGAGGTCAAGGATGACCCGGAGTCGACCACGCGCCGCTATCGTGCCGAGGTCTGCCTCACGCAGGCTGGCCGAGAGGTCATGGGCCGCGTCGACCAGGCTATTTCGCGCGTCATGTCGAGGGTTGACTCGGCGCTCGACGGGCGCTCGCGCGTTCGCCTGTATGACTCCCTCGAATCCGTCCTTGAGTGTCTGCGCGGCATCGGCCGTTAGCGCTCAGGCGTCCATCGAAGTGCGGCGACGGGTTACGGGCCTCGTATATTGCGAGCCTTACCTTCGCGCGCGCGTGATAAGGAAGAGGATTCGCCATGGCCGTTCGCATCATCACGGACTCCGCGTCCGACATAACCCCGGAAGACATCGAAGCCGCCGGAAGCCCAGCGCTCACGGTTCTGCCTCTGAGCGTCACCTTTGGCTCGGATACCTATGCCGACAGCGTCGACCTCACGCACCGGCGCTTCTACGAGCTCCTCGTCGAGTGCGATGATCTGCCGAAGACCGGTCAGGTGAACCCGTATGCCTTCGAGGGCGCCATCCGCGAGGCGCGCGAGGCGGGGGAGGAGTCCGTTGTTATCACGGTCTCCGGAAAGCTCTCCGGCACGTATGAGAGTGCCGTTTCCGCGGCGTCTGCCTTTGATAGCGGCGTCTACGTCGTTGACAGCCGTAACGTTTGCGTGGGCGAGCGCGTCCTCGTCGACTATGCCCTGCGTCTCGTGGGGGAGGGCCTCCCCGCGACGGACATCGCTGCCGCCCTCGAGCAGGTGCGCGACGACATCCTCGTCGTGGGTCTGCTCGACACACTCGAGTACCTCCGCCGCGGTGGTCGCGTGCCTGCCGCTGCCGCTACCGTGGGCCAGCTGCTCTCTATCAAGCCGGTCATCTCCGTCGAGGATGGCGAAGTCGTTGTGCTGGGCAAGGCGCGAGGCTCCAAGAACGGGCGCAACCTCCTGACCCAGCAGATCGAGAAGTCCGGCGGTGTCGACTTCTCCATGCCGATCGCGCTTGGCTACGCCGGTCTCGACGACGGCCTGCTCAGGAAGTACATCGAGGACTCCCGTGCCATCTGGGAGGGTAACATGCACGTCGATGCCCTGCCCGTCCACTCCGTGGGAGCGACGATTGGCACCCACGTTGGCCCCGGTGCGATCGCGTTGGCGTTCTTCAAGAAGAGCGCTTAGGCCTGCGCCCAGGCGTTCGTCGTCGCCTCCCCCCCAGGGAGTGACTCGCGAGGGCGGTCATTTGCGAGGTTGCCCTGCGTTCGTTCGGGTACACTTATCTTCGCAACAATTTCGCAACAGAGAACCCCGCCACGCAACGTGCGCCGCCGAGGCTGCGCGGGCGCCGAGTGCAGGCCAGGAGGGCACGCATGGCGAATAATAAGTACGACATCAGGACTCAAGACTATAAGACCCAGCGCACGATGGCGAAGACGTTCGCCTACATGCTCATTGGCTGGGGCACCCTCCTGCTCATTACCGGCTGCCTCTACGCGTACGACGCGATTGCGACCCCAGGTTCAGGCAGCTCCAATATGGCTGGCATCATCGGTGCTTCCTTCGCCCTCATCGGCATCGTGCTTATTGTCCTTGGCGTGCGCAACATCGTCGCGACCAAGGCCAAGAACAAGGAGGGCGAGAAGTCTGAGCCCCAAGCCTTCGCCGCCGTTACCGGCGCCGTTCGCAAGCTGCACTTCCAGGGCGCCGCTGCCGACGTCTTCGATTCCGAGATGAACATCGTTGACGGGTCTGGCGGCGCCGTGTTCGAGATTAGCGGTAGGACGGGTGTCTTCGGGCCCAAGGCCGAGATTCGCGCGGTGGGCGGCTCCGTCCTCGGCTCGGTTCGCGGCCAGGTCATCTCGACCAGCCATGTCTATGACATCAAGCTAGCTAATGGGCGCTCTGTCCGCCTTGTTCGCGATCTGCTGAAGACTCCCCGCACCATCGCGGTCGGTGAGACGGGTTGGAAGATCAAGGGCGATGATCTTCTCAACTTTGACTTCAAGCTTCGTGACTCTAAGGGCACGCTCGCTCTGTCTGGCTGCCGCCGTACCGATTCCCACAACATTGAGATTAGCGATATCGCCCATGATGACCTCTGTGTTGCCATCGCTGTCGTGATGCTCCACATCAGTCAGCAGCACCACATCGAGGTGCTCGAAAGCGAGCGCGTCGCTAACGAGAACCCGATGGGCCCGTCGATTCTCGACGAGCTGATTGGCGGCAACAACAGGAGCTAAGTGCCTGTGGCTTGCACGTTCTGGCCGACGCGGTTCGACTAATGCGAGCGCCCGCTTCTGAGCCGGCGAGGTTCGGCTAGCACGAACGCTTGCGAGCGGACGCTTCTGAACCGACGCGGTTCGGCTATCGCGACGACTTGGGAGGGCCCGGCGTATGTCCGGGCCCTCCGTTTCGTGCGAATCATGCCTCGCTGCCTTGTTTTTGCCGTTGGATTGATACGGAGAAGGGACGGAAAGTCCCTTAAATGCGAAAGTGAGCAGCCAAATGGCGTCCGTGCGAGTAGACGGTCGATTTGCGTTTGTAAACCAGCAGGTAAATCGATTGACGTTCTATCGGCTACTTTGGCAGGTTTGATTTGGCTGCTCACTTTCGGTATCCCCTTATTTCTCGGCGTATGCTTGAACGAATTAACGCGCGTTAATTGAGGGGGTTGCGGCACGAGGCTGTATCCCAGCTCGTATCCTTAAGCGAATTGACGCGCATTGTGGAAGGACCGATCATGTTTGATGCTCTTGCGGTGTTCGTTGGCGGTGGCGTTGGGTCTGTCGCGCGGTGGCTCATCTCGCTCGTGCCATTTGGGTCCACCGCGGATGCGGGTTTTCCCGTTGCCACCTTCATCACGAACGTGATTGGAGCCTTTTGCATCGGCTTTATCGTTGGCCTCGCCGTTCCCGCCTCGCTGCCTCCCAGGACGACGCTTCTGCTCAAGACCGGATTCTGTGGCGGGTTCACGACCTTCTCCACCTTCGCCCTTGAGGCGTCGGGGCTCTTCGAACGTGGCAACTGGTTTGTCGGCGGGGGATACGTGCTGCTCAGCCTCGTGCTTGGCGTCTTGGCCTGCCTTGCTGGTCAGCTCGTTGCCGGTGAACTGTGCCCGCGTGTTTAGGGGATATCGATTTGGCAGCTTGGGTATAGGTTTTCTGTATCGCGTGCTGCCGGGTCGCTATCGCGCGGTCCTCGAGCTCCTCGGCTGATCGAAGGTGCGTGTTGTGGCTATCATCCTCATAGCTGTTGGTGCCGCCAGCGTCGCCTATGGTGCCGCGATGGGCGTCTTGTATCCCGCTCGCGGATTCTTCCTTGTGTGGATAGTCGTGGGCGCGGCGCTTCTTGCTGCAGGCTGGGCGCATCGAACAGGTGCCTGGCAAGCGCTCCCCGTATGGACCCGCCGGATTGCCGTTGCCGTGATGGTGCTGGTTGCGTGCGGTGTCTTCGCAGGTTGCGCGCTCATCATGAGCGCGGCTGTTTCGACTCCGCCGTTGAACCTAGACCACATCGTCGTCCTCGGGGCGAATCTCAACGCGGATGGCTCTCCCAAGGAGACGCTTCGCTATCGCTTGGATGAGGCTGCGGCTTATCTGGAGCGGAATCCGGAGACCACATGCATCGTTTCCGGCGGCCAGGGTCCTGACGAACCATGCAGCGAGGCGGAGGCGATGGCCCGCTACCTTGAGGCCGCTGACGTAGATGCTTCGCGCATCATCCTCGAGGACCGTTCGACCACCACGGCCGAGAACCTGAGCTTTTCCGCGGCGTTCCTCGATTCCCCGGACGCCTCCGTGGGCGTCGTCACGAATGACTTCCACGTGCTGCGCGCCACCCGCATCGCGCGTCGCCAGGGGCTGAGCAACGTCTATGGCATCTCAGCACCCACAAACCCGCTCTACCTGCCGCAAGCGTGCGTCCGCGAGTGCGTGGCGCTCGCGAAGGACGCCATGCTCGGAAATCTCTAGTCGGAGGTTGTCATGATCAACAAGCACCTGACCGAGGGCGCCAAGCTCGACGTTACCTCTGGCCCGCATGGGCCTGCTGCCGCGCCGCTCGACGCACCTCGCCCCTCAGACGAGCCCTTTGACGTCACGTATCACAAGGGCCCGGTCATCCTCCGAGGGGACCTCATCCCCGAGAAAAGCACGACGGAGGAGCTCCTCAACTCCGGGGATTCGACCGAGTGGCTCCACATGGATCCCTGGCGCGTCCTTCGCATCCAGTCCGAGTTCGTCGATGGCTTTGGCGCTCTCGCCGACCTCGGTCCCGCCATCTCCTGCTTTGGCTCGGCCCGCACCAAGCGCGATGACCCGATGTATGCCGCGGCGCGCCGTGCGGGAAGGCTCCTAGCCCAGCGTGGCTTCGCCGTCATCACGGGTGGCGGCCCCGGCATCATGGAGGCGGCGAACAGGGGAGCGGCGAGCGCGCGTGGCAAGTCTGTCGGCCTCGGCATCGAGCTGCCACATGAGGAGGGCATGAACCGTTGGGTCAACCTCGGCATGACGTTCAGGTACTTCTTCGTGCGCAAGACGATGTTCGTCAAGTATTCGAGCGGTGCGATCGTGTTTCCGGGTGGGTTCGGCACGCTCGACGAGGGCTTCGAGCTGCTCACCCTCATCCAGACGCACAAGATCAAGAGCATGCCGGTCGTCATGTTTGACTCGGAGTACTGGCACGGCCTCTTCGATTGGATCGAAGGCCCCGTGATGGACGCGGGAATGATCTCTCCGCTCGACCCTGAGCTCGTGAAGGTCACGGATGACGTGGACGAGGCGGTCGAAATCGTTACGTGCGGTCGCTCGCTCGTGTAAGCTGTGTCACTGAAGCGTAGGATTATCGCCGGAACGCCGGAACGGTAACGCCGGGTTGTCGTCCGCAGCGGGCGACGTGGGAAAGGACAATCACATGGAGCGCATCGCGAGCTTCTCCGTCAACCACCTTCTGCTCGAGCCGGGCATCTATGTGAGCCGCATTGACCGTGACCCCGCGAGCGGCATGGCGGTAACCACGTTCGACCTGCGCCTCACCGCCCCCAATGACGAGCCCGTCATGAACACGGCGGAGTGCCACACCATCGAGCACCTGGGCGCGACCTTCCTGCGCAACCATGCTGAGTGGGCCCCGCGCGTCGTCTACTTTGGCCCTATGGGCTGCCGCACGGGCTTCTACCTCGTGGTCTTTGGCGAGGTCTCCTCCGAGGAGATTCTGCCGCTCGTCCGCGAGATGTTCGAGTTCGTCCGCGATTTCGAGGGCGAGATTCCGGGTGCCAGGCCTGAGGAGTGCGGCAACTACCTCGACCAGAATCTCGGCATGGCCAAGTGGCTCGCCGCGCGCTACCTCGAGCGCGACCTCGACGGCATTGACGAGGCACACCTCAACTACCCCACGGGCGAGTAGGCTGGCCCCAAGCTAGCGTGTCCGACTACCAGCACATAGATCACGGCTTCGAGCCTGTTTATGACGAAAGCTCCCGAGTCCTCGTGCTCGGGAGCTTTCCTAGCGTGCTGTCGCGCGCGAATGACTTCTACTATGGCAACCCGCAGAACCGTTTCTGGCGCGTCATGGCCTCTTGTCTGGATGAGCCCACGCCCACGTCCATCGCTGAGAAACGTGGGATGCTGCTTGCGCATGGCGCCGCCCTCTGGGATGTCATCGCCAGCTGCGACATTCGTGGCTCGAGTGACGCGAGCATCAAGAACGTCGTGCCTGTCGACATCGCACGCGTCACGTCCGCGGCACCCATCGAGGCCATCCTATGCAACGGCGCGACGTCGGGGCGGCTTTACCATCGGTACCTCGAAGCCATTGCCGGTCACGCCGCCGTCGTGATGCCCTCGACCAGCCCGGCAAACGCCGCGTGGTCGCTCGATCGCCTCACGGAGCGTTGGGTCGAGGAGCTTGCGGTGCTTGGCGTTCGCTAGCGGCCTTCCTCCCGCTCGACGATGCGCGCCTCGAACACGTTGATCGTGTCGACGTCAGGGCAGCAGAAGCGTGCGCATCCTGGCTCGTTGCCGGGAACGGAACCGTCGTAGCGTAGGATGTCCACGTAGGGAAACGCGACGTGGGCGGCCATGGGACAGAGCTTGCCACGCTCGGTGTCGAAGTCCCAGGTGTCGCCGGGCTTATGCCCGTGGTGGCAGGGGTGGGCGCCGATGCGCTCCGTAAGCGTTATCTGGATGCGTCGCCTTCGAGCCATAAGCTCCTCCTCGGGGTCGTTTGTGCGCGAGTGCTCCTAGGCCTGGCCGACCTCTGCAATGCGGTCGAGGTAAAGCTCGATGGGTATGCCCTTGAACTTGTCCTCGTTGTGCTCGCACCTGACAAGAAGGTCGCGGACGACGTCCATCGCTCGCTGGGTCGATGCGACAAGCCCCACTCCGCCGAGCATGTTGGCGATGAGAACGGCGGAGAAGATGTCACCCGTGCCGGGGAAGCGCACCGGCACCTCGTCATAGGGGAGAACCTCGAGCTCGCTGCCTGGGCCCTCGCTCACGAGCGTGGCGTGCTCGCCATCCACGGCGCAGCTCGTGACGATGACCTTGGCGGCGCCCAGCTCGTGCATTCCGGCGACGAGCTCCTCGGCTTCCGCGCGCGTCAGGTCCCTCGCCCCTGGAGCGGTTCTCTCGATGAAGAGGCCCGTCAGGAAGGCTGCCTCTGTGAAGTTGGGCATGACTATGTCCGCACTGCCGCACATCTCACGCATGAATCCGACGGTCGCCTCGGTCATGCCGTTGTAGAGCGAGCCCTCGTCGCCCATGATCGGATCGACGAAGACGGTGGCTCCCGTCTCGTGCCGTGCGCGGCAGAAGTCGGCGACGAGCTTCGTCTGCTCCTCGCTCACCAAAAAACCCGTCGCCACGGCGTCGAATTCGAAGCCGAGCTTCTCCCAGGCGTCGATGGCGCCGCGCATGTAGCCCGTGGTCTCGAGGATGTCGAAGGTGCCGTAGTCGAGCGTGTTGGAGACGAGCGCCGTGGGCAGGTTGAACACCTGATGGCGCGCGGAGGATAGGATGGGGATCATGGCGGCAAGGGCGACCTTGCCGTAACCGGCCATGTCGTTGATGAGCAGGATGCGCTTGGAATTGGCGTTGTCTGCCATGGGGGCTCCTTGGGTCTTGGGCTACCGTGCTTCGCCGCGGGGCGTTTGCGCGGAGTGAACGCTGCGGAGGCTTGCCGCGCGGAGTGAACGCTGCGGAGGCTTGCCGCGCGGAGGTACTCGCGCGAGCTAGACGAGGGCGTGTCGAGCGTGACGGCGGAGGCGTGCCGAGCGTGCCTGGGTGACGGCCTCTATTCCCTGCCTAGTACTACCCCTCGATGAGGTCGATCTGACACGTGCGTATATATAAGGATAGCGTAGGCGAAAGCTAAGGAATGGGTAGGCGAGAGAGACATGCTAAGGATTTCGTGTGGCAGGGGCACATGACGCGTTATAGTAGTCAAGCTGGAAATCCGCGCGAGCGACTTGCATCGCGCAAAGGCACGACGCCAACGGGCGCTTCGTCATGGGGAAGGATCGTACATGAACGTTCTCGTCATCAACGCAGGTAGCTCCTCGCTCAAGTACCAGCTGCTCGACGTCGACACTCGCGAGGTCTACGCCAAGGGCAACTGCGAGCGCATCGGCATCGATGGCTCCTTCATCGGCCACTCCGAGATGGGTGGCAGCAAGCAGCAGCTCGACGTCGCCCTGCCTGATCACAAGACGGCCATCAAGCACGTCTTCGAGATCCTCGAGAGCGTTGACAAGCCCATCGACGGCATCGGCCACCGCGTCGTCCAGGGCGGTTGGTACTTCCCCGAGTCCAAGGTCGTCACCGACGAGACCCTCGCCTGGGTCCGCGAGGTCGCCCCGCTCGCTCCGCTCCACAACTACGCCGAGGCTGACGTTATCGAGATCTGCCGCGAGATGTTCCCGGAGATCGGTAACGTCATCGTCGCCGACACCTCCTTCCACTACAACATGCCCGCCGAGGCCCACAACTACGCCCTCCCGAAGGACGTCGTCGACAGCCTCCACATCCGCAAGTACGGCGCCCACGGCACCAGCCACCGCTTCATCTGGCGCACCGTCGACGAGGTCTCCAACCACAGCGCTCACAAGGTCGTGAGCTGCCACCTCGGCTCCGGCGCCTCCCTCTGCGCCATCGAGGACGGCCGGTGCATGGACACCACCATGGGCCTCACCCCGCTCGACGGCCTCATCATGGGCACCCGCTGCGGCACCGTTGACCCGGCCACCGTCTTCTACCTCTCCCGCGAGGGCCACTACTCCATTGACGAGATCGACACGATGATGAACAAGCAGTCTGGCCTCGCCGCCATCTCCGGCGTCTCCAGCGACTGCCGCGACATCGAGGCCGGTGCCGCCGAGGGTAACGAGCGCTGCCAGATGGCCATCGACATGTGGAGCTACCGCGTCGCCTCCCAGTTCGCCACCATGGTCCAGGCCATGAACGGCGTTGACACCATGGTCTTCACCGCAGGCGTTGGCGAGAACTCCGCTCACATGCGCAAGGAGGTCGTGAACCGCCTCGCTTGGATGGGCGTCAAGATCGATGACGACAAGAACGCCGTCCGCAGCGACGATCCGCGTGAGATCTCCACGCCGGACTCCAGCCTGCACGTCTGGGTCATCCCGACCAACGAGGAGCTCATGATCGCCCTCGACGTTAAGGCGCTTCTGGGCTAAGGTTTGCATCACATAGGCTGCTTTAACTGGGCGACGGCGAGCATGGTGCTCGTCGTCGCCTTCTTTGTTTCAACCCAATTACACCATTCTTTAGTAGGATTTATAAAGTCAGGGAAATTGGGTAAAGTATGCCCAACATCCCAACCAGTACACTAATTATGGGATTCAAGTCATAGGGAAGGATAACCCATGAGCAAGAACACCTTCAGCAGGCGTCAGTTCATCACCCTTGGCCTCGGCGTTATGGGCGGTACGGCACTCTTCGGCCTCGCCGGCTGCTCTGATGGCCCGTCTGTCACGTCCGGCGCCGCCGCCACCACTGCCGCTGCGGATGCTTCCGCCACGGGCATCGACAAGGACGCCTTCAACGAGCTCGTCGCTTCGATCGAGCCCGCCGCTGATGACGTCATCGCTGCTAACCCCTGGGCCGCTGCCATCAAGTCCGCCGGCACGTTCCGCCTGGGTGCCACGCGCACCTCTGCCATCTTCTCCCAGCTCGACGAGCAGGACAACAAGGTTTACGGCTTTGACGCCGGCCTGTACCTCGGCCTCATTCGCTACATCCTCGGCGACGAGACCAAGTACGAGTATACGCAGCTCACGAGCGACACGCGCGAGTCTGTTCTCCAGAACGACACGGTCGACGCCGTCTTCGCCAGCTACACCATCACGGACAAGCGCAAGGAGGTCGTCTCCTTCGCCGGGCCGTACATGAGTACCCAGTATGCCGTCCTCGTCCTCGCCGACAACACTGACATCAACTCCGTTGACGACCTTGCCGGTAAGAAGGTCGCCGTCCAGTCCGGTTCCACCGGCCCCGAGGTCGTTGGCCAGTACGCTCCTGAGGCTGAGATCCAGGAGTTCTCCAAGGATGACGAGTGCCGTGCCGCCCTCGAGCAGGGCCGCGTCGACGCCTACGTGGTCGACAACACGCTCCAGATGGGCAACGTCGTCAAGAACCCGGGCAAGTACCGCATCGCCGGCGATGCCTTCGGTCCGGAGGAGTACCTCGGCATCGGCGTGAAGCTCGGCAATAGCGACGCCGTCGACTTCATCAACGCCTTCCTTAAGAAGTTCGAGGATGACGGCAACTGGGAGAAGCTCTATAAGATCGCCGTCGCTGACCGCTGCGGCATCGACACGATCCCCGAGCCGCCCGCGATTGGCGCCTAAAGCTCTTTAGCTGGGGTTCCCTTTTGGTGGAGGCCGTGCCAGTGCCTCTTGAGATCCTAGATTGTCCGGGGCCCTCCGTCCGTTTGGGCGGCGGGCCCTTCCCTGTAAGGAGGTACGATGGGGCTTCCAGAGCTGATCTCCGGATACGGGCCTCTGTACCTGACGGCGCTTCTGACGACGTGGCGGCTCACGCTCGTCTCCTTCGCGCTCGTCATGGTCTTTTCCGTGCTCGTAACCGTCATGCGCGTCTCGCCGTTCAAGCCGCTGCGCCTGCTCGGCGATCTCTACGTGCAGATTTTTCGCAACATCCCGGGAGCGGTTCTGCTGCTCATCGTGGTGTACGCGCTCCCTCACCTGAAGCTTCTGCTCGACTACGAGCCGAGTGTCATCCTCGCGACCGTTCTTCTCGGCACGGCGTTTGGCTCTGAGAACTTCATGTCGGGCATTAACACCATCGGTGTCGGGCAGATCGAGGCGGCGCGTTCCATCGGCCTCTCGTTTGGCCAGATCCTGCGCAAGATCGTCATTCCCCAGGCTCTGCGCTCCACCGTGCTTCCCATGACGAACCTCTTCATCGCCGTCATGCTCACCACGGCCCTCGGATCCCAGGTTCCCATGACGCCGCAGGAGCTTACGGGCGTGGTCACCTACATCAACACGCGTGAGTCCGCGGGCATCGTGACGTTCTTCGTCTCTGCCGCCGGCTACATCTCGACCGCTTTGGTGGCGGGCTTCGTTGGCAACGCCATCGACAAGAAGGTCAGGGTGATTCGATGAGCGCAAAGACGATGAGGGACGCCCTCTATGAGGAGCCGGGCCCCAAGACGCGCAGGAAGATGGTCATCGGCACGGTTTTTTCCCTCGTGCTGCTCGTCGCCCTCGCTGCCTGGGTGGTGTATCGCTTCTGGTTCACCGGCCAGCTCTCTGCCAAGTATTGGGAGCTGTTCTCCTGGCGCACGACGTGGCGTTATCTGTTCAAGGGCCTCGAGGGCACGTTTGCTGTCGCGCTCACCGCGGCAGCGCTCTCGCTCGTGCTCGGCATGCTGCTCATGCTCGGGCGCACGAGCCACTTCCGCGCGCTGAGCGCCGTGTGCGCCGTGCTCACTAACGTGCTCCGTGGCGTCCCCAGCCTGCTGTTCATCTACTTCTTCTTCTTTGCTATGCCCAACCTCGGCATCAAGATGCCCGCGTTCTGGATGCTGTGCATCCCGGTGACGCTGGCCGCCTCCGGTGTCCTCGCGGAGGTCTTCCGCGCCGGTGTCAACGCGGTGCCTCGTGGCCAGACCGAGGCGGGCCTCTCCATCGGCCTCACGCGCTGGAAGGTCAAGACGAAGATCGTGCTCCCTCAGGCGATCCGATTCGTCATCCCATCGCTCATCAGCCAGCTCGTCGTCGTTGTGAAGGACACGGCGCTCGCGTATGTCGTGAGCTATCCTGACCTCATGCAGAACGCCCAGGTCCTTCGTACGAACTATGACGCGCTCGTCTCGACGTACCTTGTGGTCGCTGTCATCTACATTCTCATCAACAGTCTGATCAACAAGGCCGCGGTCACCGTTTCGCGCCGCACCGGCGTCAAGATCATTCGCTAGCGGCACTTGCCAAGGGAGAAAGTCATGAACCAGACATCAACGGACGAGCAGCCCGTCATCGAGCTACGCCACGTCGACAAGCACTACGGCGCCCTTCACGTCTTGAAGGACATCAACCTTAAGGTCGATAGGGGAGAGGTCCTCGTCGTCATCGGCCCGTCCGGATCCGGCAAGTCGACGCTCTGCCGCACGATTAACCGCCTCGAGACCATCGATTCCGGCGAGATCCTCATCGAGGGTGAGCCTCTGCCGCAGGAGGGCAAGGAGCTCGCTCGCACGCGCGCCGAGCTCGGCATGGTCTTCCAGCAGTTCAACCTCTTCGCGCACAAGACGATCCTCGACAACGTGACCCTCGGTCCCATCGAAGTCCTCGGCCTTTCCAAGGACGAGGCCGAGAAGCGCGCGATGTCCCTGCTCGAGCGTGTCGGCGTGGCGGAGCAGGCCAAGAAGGTCCCCGCCCAGCTCTCCGGTGGCCAGCAGCAGCGCGTCGCCATCGCCCGCTCCCTCGCGATGAACCCCAAGGCGATGCTCTTCGACGAGCCTACGAGCGCCCTTGACCCCGAGATGATCAACGAGGTCCTCGATGTCATGACGGAGCTCGCTCGCGGGGGCATGACGATGGTCGTCGTCACGCACGAAATGAACTTCGCGCGCCGTGTCGGCAATCGCGTCATCTTCATGGCGGACGGCGCCATCGTCGAAGAGGGCACGCCTGACGAGTTCTTCGACAACCCAAAGACCCAGCGCGCCCGCGATTTCCTCAACTCGATCAAGGAGCATTAAGGCATGGCGGAGAACGAAGCTCGAGCCGAGGCTGCCCAGAGCCGCAGGCCCATCATTCTCGTTGCCGCGCGTTTTGAGGAGGGTCACGTCCACAAGACCGAGAAGCTCGCGCCCAATGAGTGCGGTGCCGCCGTCTTCATCGACGCGATCCTCGCGGCGGGCGGCCTTCCCGTGCAGATGGCCCTTACGGATGACGAGGACGTGATCGACCAGTACGTTGAGCTGGCGGATGGCGTTGCCATTCCCGGCGGTCCGGATGTCGACCCCAAGCTCTGGGGAGACGAGCGCCCCTATGACGAGTCCCTTCTCTGCCATGTTCGCGACGCCTGCGAGGTCCCGCTCGTCCGCAAGGTCGTGGAGGCCGATAAACCCCTGTTCACGACGTGTCGCGGAACCCAGGTGCTCAATGTTGCCCTTGGCGGCTCGCTTGACATGGACGTGCCGTCGATTCCCCGTCGGGAGGGGTCTACCTCGCACGATCACGCAGACCTCCTCACGAGGACCTGCCATCAGGTCGAGATCTTTGGGGGGAGCCTCCTCGAGCGTGCGAGCGGCTCGCGTGGCTATAGCGTCAATTCCGCGCACCATTGCTGCGTGAAGGATTTGGGCGACGGCCTCGTGCTCTCCGCGACATCTGATGACGGCATCCCCGAGTGCGTCGAGATGCCGGGGAAGCGCTTCGTGCTTGGCGTGCAGTGGCATCCCGAGTACACGTGGGAGAAATGCGAGGAGGACTTCAACCTGTGGAAGGCCTTCGTCGCGGCGTGCTAACGTAAGGGAAAGCCATCTCGCGCATAGATGATCTGGTGAAATTGGCTATGCGATTAGACATGTAGAATCGCATGGCCATTCTCTGTTTGAAGCGCAGGCAAGACGTGTTGGAGGGAACCGCTATGGCTCAGGATCTCATTTTCACGAAGCCCATCTTCCACGAGAAGATATGGGGAGGTCGTAGGCTCGACACGGTCTTTCACTATGACATCCCCGAGGGCGCCATTGGCGAGTGCTGGGCCATCAGCGCGCATCCCGCAGGTGACTGCGAGGTCGTGAGCGGACCTTACGCGGGCAAGACGCTCTCGCAGCTTTGGGACGAGCATCATGAGCTGTTCGGTGATGCAGGGGGCGATCGTTTCCCGCTGCTGATCAAGATCCTCGATGCCGATGGAGACCTCTCGATCCAGGTGCACCCTGATGACGAGTATGCCGCCATCCACGAGAGGGGAAGCCTTGGCAAGTGCGAGTGCTGGTATGTGCTCGACTGCGATCCGGGGGCCACGATTATCGTTGGGCAGAAGGCAAAGGATCGTGAGGAGTTCGCCAAGCTCGTCGAGGAGGGCCGCTGGGGCGACCTTGTGAACGAGGTCCCCATTCATAAGGGTGACTTCTTCCAGATCGACGCTGGCACGTTGCACGCCATCAAGGCGGGCACGCTCATCCTCGAGACCCAGCAGTCGAGCGATGTTACCTACCGCGTCTATGACTATGACCGTGTCCAGGCCGATGGCACCAAGCGCGAGCTTCACCTCGAGCAGAGCATGGACGTGGTCGACTATGCGGCTAAGGCTCCCACGAGCGGCGAGGTCGTCGCTCCTGAGGTTGATGGAGTCACGCTCCTCGAGTCGAACGAGCGCTATACCGTCGAGCGCGTTCGTGTCGCCGGTGCCAAGACGATCGTCCAGGACCATGACTTCGTGTGCGTGAGCGTCATCGAGGGCGAGGGCGCGGTAAATGGCGCCAAGCTCGAGAGGGGTTCCCACTTCGTGGCGCCTGCGCAGAGCGGTGACCTCGTGTTTTCCGGTGACATGACGCTAATCTGCTCCTGGGTGTAGCGCTGAGCACCAGACTCCCTCGGGGGATTCGCCACCGCAAGAAGGGTCCCTGGGTCCCGTCGAATGCGATTTTTTCGGTGCAAAGCGCCGAAACTGTCTGAGCAGGCGACGGGGCCCAGGGGCCTATTGCTTTGGGGGTCGCTACAGGACCGTGATCGTGAAGGCTCGCCTGACGGTCTCGCCCGGCGTGGCCATCAGGAGCCCCTGCTTGAGTTCGAAGGTGTCGTCTTCGTCGGTGCGAGTCGCGGTGCCGCACCAGGGCTCGAGCGCGACGAAGGGCGTTGGCGTGCCGTCTGCCGCGGGAAGCGCGCTCCAAATGCCGATGTAGGGGAAGCCCGGGAAATCTACGCGAACGCCGTGACCGGAGGGGCCAACCATCGTGATCGTGCTGTCGGGGACGTCGGTGAACATGAAGGAGTCGTCGTCGAAGAGCGAGTGACGGAGCGGCAGCGTGTCTGAGTCTTCGAACAGCGTGGTCATGTGCGCATAATCCTGTAGCCCATCCGAGGTAAGGCCTGGCGTGGTGCCCGTCCAGGGGTGCGTGAACTTGAGGGAATAGTCCTCGAACGTCTCACCTTCGACCACGGGAACGTTGAACGCCGGGTGTCCGCCCAGGAAGAAGGGCATGTCGACCTTGCCCGTGTTCGTTACCGAGAAGGTCTGGCGCAGCGTGCCCTCGCCTTCGAGGGCGTAGGTCATCTCGAGGCGGAAATCATACGGATAGTTCGCGTGCATCTCAGGCGTGCCGTCGAGGCGGAACGTCACGGAGCTGCCGGTGTTCTCTATCGCCTCGTGCTCATAGTTGCGGGCGATGCCATGGCGGCCCATGTGGCACTCTCCCTCGGCGGATATGGCGAATCCGTCGCGAAGGTTTCCCACGATGGGAAAGAGGATGGGGGCGCTGCGAGGCCACCACTTGGCGTCTGCCTGCCACAGATACTCGATGTCGTTGCGGACGAGGCTCGTGAGCTGGGCGCCCTTGCTATCTATTGCCGCGGAGAACTCTCTGAGGGAGATCCTGACGACTGACATGGCGGCTCCTTGCGTTTCTCGGGCAGGCATTGGTGCCTGCTATGTCTGATACTTCAGATTGTAGTATCAGGCTGGAGGCGAGGAAGCGCGTTAGCCGTCCTCTCATTCGAAATGCCTCATTGCCAATGAGGACATTACGTGTGCACCAATCTCCTCGCGAAACCCTGCTAGGATTTCTTCCGGGCAAACCCTCGCCAGGCGGCCTTGGCCGTCGAAGGGCTTGCGCGCAAGTTGGAAGACTACAGGGGAGCTTGCGCGAGGCGCGGGGTGTGACACATCTAGGGCGTCGCGTCCTATCGCTGCCTCGGGCGGCATGCATGATGTGGAAGGATGGAAAAAGTATGAACGCCACTGTCACCAGGAAGGGTTTCGTCGTGGGTTCCGTTGCGGCCTCTCTGTCGCTTGCGGCCTGTGGCTCGAGGGCCACGGCCCCTGCCGCCACCTCGTCTGACCCCGTCGAGGTCCGCGTCGCGTCGCTTAAGGGCCCTACGTCCATCGGCCTCGTCGCCTTCATGGACAAGGCCGCCGGCGAGCAGACCGGTCTGACGAACACCTATGATTTCCAGGTCTATGGCACGGCGGATGAGGTCCTTCCCAAGGTCATCTCGGGAGACGTTGACATCGCCCTCGTTCCCGCCAATGTCTCGAGCGTTCTCTACAACAAGACGCAAGGGGCCATCCAGGCTCTCGACATCAACACGCTTGGAGTTCTGAGCATCGTCACCGGAGACGCCTCCGTGGCCGAGTTCACCGACCTTGCCGGACGCACCGTCTATCTCACGGGCAAGGGGACGACGCCGGAGTACGTCATGGGCTATCTCCTTGACCGCGCCGGCATCGCGGATGCCGTGACGCTCGAGTTCAAGAGCGAGGCTGCCGAGGTCGTGAGCGCCCTCGTCGCGGATCCGTCTGCCGTCGGCGTCCTACCTGAGCCCTACAAGACCGCTGCGCTCGCAAAGAACGGCAGCCTCTCCGCGCCCTTCGCGCTTTCGGACGTCTGGGACTCCCTGGCGACCGACGGCTCGCGCATGGTCACGGGCGTCACCATCGTCCGTCGCGAGTTCGCCGAGAACAACGCCCAAGCTGTCGAGGAGTTCCTTGCCCAGCAGGAGAGCTCGGTCGAGCTCGTGAAGGCGAATCCCGCCACCTACGCACAGTCCGTCGTCGACCATGGCATCATCGACGCGGCGCCCGTTGCCGAGAAGGCCATTCCGGGTTGCAACCTCGTCTGCCTCGCGGGCGACGACATGAAGTCCGCTCTTTCGGGATACCTTGACGTCCTTTCGCAGTTCGACGCCTCCTCGGTGGGCGGCGCGCTCCCTGGGGATGACTTCTACTACGGCGCCTAGGGTCGTGCCGCAGTGCCTGCATCCAGCTCATCCACGGATTCCAAGGTCAGCGCCCGCGCGCGGAACGCATCCGTGCTCCTGTGGCTTCTCGTGTGGGAGGCCGCGGCGCTCCTCATCGACCAGCCGCTGATCATCCCTGGTCCCGTTGAGGCCATCTCGTGCCTTGGCGAGCTGATGTGTGACGCAACCGTGTGGTCCAAGCTGCTCGTCTCCGGCGCCCGCATCATGGGAGGGCTTCTCGCCGCCTATGCCGTGGCGCTTGCGCTGGCGAGCGTGTCGCACCGCCACGTCATCGCGCGAGAGCTCGTCCGCCCGCCGCTTTTGGTTTTCAAGGCGACGCCAGTCGTCTGCGTCGTGGTCCTGCTCCTCATATGGCTGGGAGCGGCCAACGTGAGCATCGCCGCCGTGTTCCTCATGGCCCTGCCGGCAATATACTTCTCCGCGCTCGAGGGTCTCGACCACGCGAGCGCGCCCATGGCAGAGCTTATGGAGGTCCACGGGGTTTCCGGCGTGAGGCGCGTCCTCGCGTACTCCTGGCCCGAGCTCCTGCCGTATCTCTGTGCCACGAGCGAGGCCATCGTTGGCATGAGCTGGAAGGCGGGCGTTGCCGCCGAGCTCATCGGCATGCCCGCGGGCACCATCGGCGAGCGCATATACCAGGCGAAGCTCCTGCTTGAGACGGGAGACCTCTTTGCCTGGACCTTTATCGTGATCGCCTGCGCGAGCCTCTGCGAGAGGGTCGCGCTTTGGCTCCTGGGGCTAAGCGGCTCGGCGTCGCTGCGCCTGGCGTGCCGCCTTCGTGCTCACGAGGCCAGGGGGGAGGCTGGCGAGCTCGCCCGCGGTGCGATGACGGTCGACGGGCTTATCCTCCCTCATGGCGCCGCCGCGGGACATCCCGTGTCCTTGAGCCTCGCTTCGGCTGGCCGACTCTGCGTGATGGCACCATCCGGTGCGGGCAAGACCACCCTGTTACGCGTTCTCGCCGGCCTTGATTCGGCAGATGCGGGCCGGGTTGACCTCGCGTCTCGGGTTTCGGTGGAGTTCCAAGACGCGCGTCTATTCGAGGACGCCTCCGCGTTGGCGAACGTCCTTCTCTTCGCGTCTTCCCGTCATTCCGAGAAGGACCTCGAGCAGATGCTTGCACTCGTTCTTCCCGACGTCGATGCGCGTACGCCCGTGCGCGAGCTCTCCGGCGGGCAGCGCCGTCGAGTGGAGCTCGTCCGAGCCCTTGCCGCCCCGGGCGATGCCGTTCTTCTCGACGAGCCCTTCGCGGGGCTTGACGCTGATTCCCGCGATGTCGCATGCGCTTTCGTCGTGAGCGAGCTTCGTGGGCGGTCCCTCGTCGTGGCCTCGCATGACGAGGGCGACGCGGCAAGGCTTGGGACTCGTGTGCTTGTCTTGCCCTTTTAGGGCCCCGGGTTTCTTCGGGTTACACTAAACGGGCTAACTCACGATCCCTTGGGAGGGCCCATGTCTCGCTCTATCAGCCGTCGTACGTTCGTCTCCGCCACTCTAGGCGTTGCGGCCCTTGGTCTCTCTGCGTGCGGTGGTGGCGCGAAGCCTGCGACAACCTCCGCCGCCACCTCTGGCGCCTCCGCGGCTCCTGCGCCAACGGGGGAGTTCGCGAGCGGAAAGCACGCCGCCACGATCGAGGTCGAGGGCTTTGGCACCATCACGCTCGAGCTTGACGCGGATTCCGCGCCCATCACGGTCTCCAACTTCGCGAAGCTCGCCAACGAGGGCTTCTACGATGGCCTCACGTTCCACCGCATCATCCAGGGCTTTATGATGCAGGGCGGTGACCCCAAGGGCAACGGCACGGGCGGTTCGGGCGAGACCATCGTCGGCGAGTTCAGCGACAACGGGATCGACAACCCCATCAAACATGTGCGTGGCACCATCTCCATGGCGAGATCCTCCGCTATGGACTCTGCGAGCTCGCAGTTCTTCATCATGCAAGAGGATGCGGAGTACCTCGATGGCCAGTATGCGGCGTTTGGCCATGTGACGGACGGATTGGGCGTCGTCGACGCCATCTGCGACTCCGCCAAGCCGAGCGACAACAACGGCACCATTGCCCCCGCCGACCAGCCCAAGATCTCCTCCATCCGCGTGGAAGCCTAGCGCCCCTGCGGCCGCCCTCTTCGCCGGGCCCAAGCAAACCTGGCGTCCGTCTTCAAACCCCGCTGACGGCGCGATGAACGCCGCCCACCGTTATGGCGCTTTCGCTCGCGTGCCATTGGGTATCAAAGCGCCAATGACGTCTCGCGCCGTGCGAGCCTGGGGCATGGGCTCGGTTATCGCGAGGCGGAGGCAACGTCACCTCGCTTTGCGAGGTAGGGGGTATTGGAGGCAACCATCATGAAGCAGACTCTTACGGGGCGTCTTCTCAAGCGTGAGCAGGCGGTTCCTGGCAGCGCCAGGGTGAACGAGGACCTTGCGCCCGCGAGGTTCGTCGAGGCGGCCCTCGCCAACGGCGAGGGCGTGCTCGCGTCGAACGGCTCTCTCGTCGTCGACACGGGGGAGCGCACGGGACGCTCCCCGCTCGATCGGTTCGTGGTCGACGATCCGGCGATTCATGACAAGGTGTGCTGGGGTAAGGTAAACGTCCCCATTTCGCGCGAGAACTACGAGCGCATCTGCTCGGGCGTCGCGGGCTATCTATACGGGCGCGAGCTCTACGTCGTCCGCGGATTTGCCGGATCTGACCGCAACCACTCCCGCAAGGTTTGCGTCATTTGCGAACGCGCGAGCCAGGCGCTGTTCATCCACCAGATGCTCGTTCGCCCGTCGGCGCGTGAGCTCGCGAGCTTCGGCGAGCCGGACATCTACGTCCTCGCCGCTCCGGGCTATCGCTGCGACCCTGAGTCCGATGGCGTCAATTCCTCCGCGGCCGTCATCCTTGACCTCGCCCACGGTGGAATCGTGGTAGCCGGTACCGGCTATTCCGGAGAGATCAAGAAGGCGATCTTCTCCT